>WLWI01001763.1_pt1 | contig 18634 bp, 12 predicted proteins | sample 6701501 | NCBI WGS metagenome assembly WLWI01 (sample SAMN12718690, study PRJNA515312) | sponge metagenome | isolation source: marine sponge | host: Mycale hentscheli | place: New Zealand: South Island, Marlborough, Capsize Point | collected 2014-11-01
GCGCAAGGTATTATTTCTTTCTACTTGGTGGTCACTTAATTTCCATTCCTACACGAGAGAATTTACTATGGCAAAGTCTTGGCTAAGTGTATAAACACAGAAACTGTGTGCACTGTATAATCTCAATTAATGTCGGCCATTTTTTCCTCTCACTTGTGTAGACACTTTGAAGCACTGAGTATTCACATCCTTAGGGTTTATACATACACAGTTAGTTGTACAAGTATTGTTGTCAATCTAAGTAGAAAAAATGAAATAAAAAAAAGTCAGTTGATACCTGCTACAACAGAAAGAATTGAAATTATTGAATGATGAAGGGAAAGAAATTGGAAAAAAAAATTTGAAGTAGATTATTCCTTGTACATAGTTTTTTTTTGTGTTTGTGGCGATGTTTGTAATCAAAGAAAAGGTCTCATGGTAAGAGAGATGTTTAGTTGGCAAGTGAAGTGAGCGAGACTCTATACAGTGGTGTCATATTGAGAATTGGGGATATTTTTTATCGAGAGAGCAAAGCGAGCGAGGTACTATTAGGGGTGGACAATTGAAAATCTGGTATATGTTGTATGTATATACATGTTATATATATATATATATATATATATATATATATATGTATGGATGGATGGATGGATGGTACATATGCTCTTTAAATGTGTGCACTGGTGCCGCTTTTTCTCCTATAAACACGGCTTTTTAGGCTTGACCTCACTTTCTTCTGATACTACAGCATTAAGAAAGTCTTACTTGAAACTTGGGCTCCAAATTGTGAGATAATTCCTGCTAAACGCTTGTTTTTCAAGTCCCAAAAAGTTACTGTGATGGGTTACTATGGCATTAAAGACCCTTTACCTAACATAAAAAACCTTGCCGCTTATTAATTGGAGCTGCTAAATGCCGGTTATTGATCCTGTTCACCAGTTACTGGTAATTGAGGTAGTCAGAATTGGATACTACAATTACCACTATTCAGGTAAATTAGGTATGAGAGTAATTCAGTATTTGTTTGGTAAAATTAATGGTCACCACTGTTTGGCATGAACTAAGCTAAAGTATATTATGTAACAATACTGTAGTTTTATGTAACCTAAATTAGGCAGGCTCACTCGATATTTGTGCTCAAGCACACCACTAGTTTATATATATGTATTGACATAATAATGTATGTCATTTGTACTTTGACCCCCAGTATTTTTATGTTAGCTCGGTGTTTGACCCCGTCCTAAACTTCACTAAGCAGAATCCTCTGGTTTATCTATCATTACCCATATGTCCTAGAAATTGAATTGTTTACCGCTCTGAATTCTTTTGCGGGTGCAGTTAAAACTAAAAAACTTACTGGAGTTCCATTTCTATTAGAGTTAGTAGCGGTGGAAAGTTAATGCGCTATTTGTCATAGTTATTAGCCCTACGCAACAGTATTTACTTGAAAATTCATTGTCCACTAGACTAGCCACAAAGGTTAGTCTTATGTAGGTATGTCCAGTTGTGAAAGTATTGAGTGTTCAGCTACGAAATACTATGAAGAAAACATTTAAATAACGTGACTTGTTTTTGTTGCTTACTTTTCAATTCAAACAGTTGTGTGGAGTGGTTACTGTGGCATTGAAACCCCTTTACCGTATATACATGATTCGGCTTCTTTTAGTAGCTTGAGTGTTAGAAGTTAAAATCTATCATTTTACAATAGTGTAGTTTTAGGTTCGCTCGCCATTTGTGCTCAAGCACACCACTAGTTGTAATATATGTTATAACTAGACTTCTATCAATGAAGACACCAGGTAACAATTTTATTATGCAAAATCTATATATTGGACCCATGGCATATTGTTTTTGTGGACACTCCCACTTATATTTTACACTTTTTTTTTTAAATTTTGCTTTATTCAATAGATAACAGTCATAATTTAGTTTTCCCCTTTTCCTCAATAGACCATATTAATACAACCTCCTTTCTGAAAGGAATTGTTCATGTTGGGTGTAGAGGTTCATGTTTAAAAAACAACAACAAAAAACAAACAAACCGCGCACCCATTGTCATGTGTTAGGTAAAGGGTCAATAAATGTGAAAACTACTATGACTGAGTGCAGTGTATTAAGGTAAAGTGTCATTGAATCTATTTCATCTGTACTGTAAGGTTTTGTATGTATATTTATGCACTGGTTTATCTTCTGATACAATACCTTATGTAGTCTAGTGTAACACTTGTCATTTTTTAAACGGGCAATTCTTTAGTCCTTTATTTCAATTTGACACTATTGTTGGAAGTATAAAAGAGTGAAAGGTGTGAACTTCTGCACTGGAGTATACTTATTGAAAGATTTAGCTGGCGTTGCTAAAGAACATTACCATGAATTAGCTAGTACTAAGATTCTGATTTCTTAGGACAGAAGAGAACCAGGTTCAATTTTGAATTTTTTTTGAGCCTATATTGTAAAGGGTCATTCAATATAATATTTCACTATATAGTTAGGTAAAGCATCATCAAATCTGTTTCCCTGTGAATTCGTATAGAGACATCAGATGGTTAAGGCGCCATGCAACTGTGAATTGTATACGTGACTACAATAACCAATGTTCAGTTGATTGTTTATGAATTTTTACTGCTGTATATAAGTGTGTATACTGCTTAAAATAATTGTATAACTAGTGATGTGTTTGAGCACAAATGGCGAGCGAGCCTATAGACTATACTGAATGATTTTGACTTCTAACACTGAAGCTACTGCAAATAAGGTCGAGTTTTTAGATTACGCATACACGGTAAAGGGATTTCAGTGCCATAGTAACAACTCGCTGCAACTTTGAATTGAAGGAAAAACAACAACAACCAAACAATATACGTTATTTAAACGTTTTCTTTGTGATATTCTTTAGCTAAGTAGTGGCTATAAAGCACAATGCTTTGACACAGCTGGACATACACCTACACAAGACTTACCTTCGTGGTTAGTCTAGTGGACAATGCATTTTAAAGTAAATATTATTGCGTACGGCTTATAACCATGACAAAGAGCGCATTGACTTACCACCGCCACTAACTCGAATAGAAATGGTAGTCCCGTAAGTTTTCACGTTTAACTGCACCCGCAAAATAATTCAAAACGGTAAACAATTCAATTTCTAGGGTGATGAGGGTACTGATCGATAATCCAGAGGATTCTGTTTAGTGAAGTTTGGGACAGGTTCGACCACAGAACTAACACAAAAACGTGAGGGTCAAAGTACAAGAATGCCTTATGTACGTCCAAACATATATATAAACAAATATCCCCGATTTTCAATTGAGTTACCCCTGATAGTGTCTCGCTCGCTTGCCAATTAAATCCATGAGCATTGGAAACAGGACATAGAATCTTGATTATGAGATTATTTGAAATTACAAAATGTAGTTATACAGTTATACCTATTTATATAGGACAAAATTTATAGTTCATTTACACATTCCAATATACCTCATTATGCTGGGGTCGGCAACATCAGTTTTTAGGAAGAACAATACTGCCATAATAATTCTCTGGTTACTTCACATACCACATGAATTTGCTGTGCTTAGAGCGTATGAATTGTGTGCTAGCTAGCTATGAAATGAGAGTGAGTGAAAGATGACTCCTATGTTCCTTTCCTCATAACCTTTGAAATTTGACAGTGGATATAATAGTGTAATATATGCAACATGTTATACTAGTTTGCAGTTAGTATAAAAAAAAAACTAAACATACAGTGTAGAACACGATGCTATAGAGGCTGGGTACAGGGTCATTGGTCTAGCCTAATTTCACTAGGTAAAGGGTCATTTGTCTAGCCTAGCATGTTAATTTAACTAGGTAAAGGGTCATTTGTCTAGCCTAGCATGTTAATTTAACTAGGTAAAGGGTCATTTGTCTAGCCTAGCATGTTAATTTAACTAGGTAAAGGGTCATTTGTCTAACCTAGCATGCTAGTTTAACTAGGTAAAGGGTCATTTGTCTAGCCTAGCATGCTAATTTAACTAGGTAAAGGGTCATTTGTCTAGCCTAGCATGCTAATTTAACTAGGTAAAGGGTCACTGTGCATATTAGTCAAGCATAGGCCTCAGCTGCTACGAGGTCACTAAACTGGCCCCACACTCCAGAGTCTACTTGGATCTAAAGTATTTGAATTCAGCTCCCCCCCCCCCCCCCCCCCCCCCCCCTTCCTCCCCCTCCCTCCCATCCCTTTCTTCTGAAGTAATATTGGGCATAGAGGAAAAGAAAAAAATATGAGCATAAGTACTATATGGTAATATTCATTCTCTACTTTTATTCATGTTGCAACTAATAATAAAAGTTAATTCAGGAAAGCTCTGGCATGTTATATGTCAAGGTGAAGATTACTTTAAATGTTTTATATGATATATGTACTGCTAGTGTACTTTAAACCTTATACTTACACTTCATGAGTACTTTAGTTATTTTTTACATCATCACAAAATAATAATATAGTGCACACTTCGTCGGTAGTATTGCAAGATTTGTAGTGGGCAACACCTCAAGTTGTTGCGTTATTTCAAGCTAGCTCCTCAATAGTGCTGATCATGTGATGTCTTGTGATGCAGCCATAAGATCCGCTGGAAGTCTCTGTTGCAACACTTCTGTCCCATCCCTGAAGAGTGCCTGGCAGACGTGGAGATGAGTATGCAAGACAAGAGTTGTGAGGAGTTGAAGAGAGGGTGTGGCAGACTTGTGGGTGCCCACGTGTCACATGACCAGGTTAGATTGTCACTAATTGCAGGGGCAGGATTGCATTGATAGATTAATAGATGATGAGTTGTAGATGAGTTTTCCCATACCGTGGCATGGTAGTGACAGTTTATGGTGAGAATAGTGTTTGGAGGGTTCTCAGTATGTAACATTTTACCTAATAATTTTTTCAAGTATTAATTAGGCAGAGTTACAAGGTTTGAGAATGAGTTAAGGGCAAGATGCATGTACTGTGCATGTGACGGTATAAGATAATTTGTACAAGCTGAATAAAGGAGAATTATAAAATAGTGAATTACATGTACAGTAGGTGCCTAAAAAATGTTTTGGATTCTGTTCCGTAGAATGGTCATTGCACGATTAAAAGCAGGTAAAAACGGTATGCCGTTTAGTAAAAACAGCCGTTCTGTTCCGTTCTACCTTGTTACTGTTTTAATCTTTACCATTCACCACATGCCTCGCTCTAAGAAATATAAAAAATCATTTATCCAATAAAAAATTCTGATTTATTTGTTTACAGGCTCCTGGAGCGGAGCTTTTGGGGTAAAAAAATTTAAGCCATCCAATTCGAAGTTGTCTCGCGCTGAGAGTTGTTAGTTTGACCACTGCACAGTATCGATGTTTTCTCGATGTTAGAATCTTCACGGGCTGAGATTATTTACTACTGAAGGTACACCAGTAGCTAACAGAAGACCTACAAAGTGCGGACCTGATTTTAACTCTGTGCCCGTTGCAACTTCTTGCTGCAGCTTTATTGAAGCAAGTTAAATTTTGTACGAGCTTTTTTGCACTATCCCCATAGCATTTAATGGCTGATACAAGGCCTTAGCTTGCTAATATAACTATGGAAAGAGTTTCTATGTAGCTAGAAAATATCAGTGAATTGATGAAAAAAGCTTATCTGTTTCTTACCATTATAGTAAACAGTGTCAGCCGTTCAGTCAAAATGGTATGGAATGCAACGGCAAAAACTATGGTTTAAAAACTACCATTTTACGGCTGTACTACTGAACTGAATATGGAACTTTTTTGTGGCGCCTACCGTAGAAAGTATGAGGTAATGATAGCAATAGAAATATTTTGGACATAATGAATGAGAGATATGTAGTATCAATATTGTAAGATGTGTAGTTTGGTATAAATGTTGGAATAAGGTAATTATAGGTGTTCATAGATTCTAATGGTAGCTATTTTATTTATTGTCTTGCGCATCGGCAGAATGGATGCAAATTTACCAATTTTTGCAATTGATTATGCGGCGCATCGGAAGTACCAGCGGATTGATCCAACTGACTGCTGAACTACTATAGTGTGAACAAGGCAGTCAGCATTGTTTGCCACATCAGTCAGCAGCTGCCAAGTCATAGACTTCTGTTAGAAATGGGTCTACTTTTTTTTCCATTCAGTGTTTTTATATTATTATTTTTTTGCTTCCCAATGTTGAAATTGAACTATGTCTCCCCTTCTATCAATTTAGTTCTAGTCCATCTCTTAACACGCTACCTTCTCTGTGAAAGTATCCGTGTATATACAATGGCCATACCCTATTATGCACCAGCCACATATTAAATGTCATTTGAGATATTTGGTGTGATGTATACATCACTTGTAGGTAATGTAGGAATTAGTATGACTCCCAACTGAGAGGGACAGTATAACAAAACAATATGTAATTATCATAACATTTGCTGAGAGGGTTGTTTTGGCCCACTATGAAAATGAAAACTATTATTTTCCCCCGGTATGGACAAGTTACTAAACAGTGCAATGGTTATGTAAGGGAGCATGTGTCATTTGGGTAAAATAACAACAAAAAGCAAGCAACGACAAAAAATCAAAATAAATTACAATGAGGCAAAAACAAAAGCAAGTCAGGGTGTAATGCACTAATTTTTAAGATACAACAATGGAAATAACTCTGCAGTGGGGTTTTTCAAGTTGCAAGAGGCCACAGATGTGGTAGAAAGGGTTTATAATTCTGTTTCCAGCAAATATATTTTTTTATATATGAAAGACTGCAAACTTATATGTAGCTAGTTCCATTTCTTGTACTGATAAAGTTGTGCACTAAATTCTCTTCATGACAATCCCATGCTTTGTTTGTGGTATAAGTACTTACTTCGATTTTAGTCATTAAAAAATTTATTACTATAGTTTTCCTGGGCTCATTCGAATCAGTCATCAGTCATTATGCATAATTGGACACAAGTCATGTACTACAGATTACATCAGCGGCGGCGGTGACGGTCGGGCTGCTTCGGCAAGAGCCCGACCGCTTTTGATGCCTCAAAATAATGAATACGTGTGGCTATATCAATACTATAGAATTCGTATTTTTGGTGGGCGTGGCATATTGTGTGACTGCATGGTTGTGACAGCTTCTTTTGCTCAGTGGATTCTGTATCTGTTGAAAAGTTTTGCCTGACACCTCGCAAAAGCAAGTGGTCAGTGAACACAGGCATCTAGTATTTCAAGTTTTTTAAACAATTTATTATTTTACTATAGGTCATGACATTAAATAAATATGTTCTTCACATCATCTCTACATTAAATTTATAATAATATATGAACATAATATTTTAAAACTAAATTTTTTTTACCATACCATTGGATTTCTTACGCTAGTGCATACACTATATGGAGCCACTGACTTTCTTGGTTACTTTGATTTCCTGTTCATATTGGCCTGACCACTTCAAAATTGACTGAGCCGCTCCTGGATTGTGTTGATGTATTCTGTATAGTGATTCTGATTCTCTTTGATACTGTGCATCTAGTTCCATCATCACAACTGTATCAAGTGGAAATTAGTATATACAGTAAACAGGAGTATCATACTGGTCACTGTCATGAAGATTATCTATACAACTGCTGACGAACATCTGTTAAGGACTGGTGTTTATCAGCTTGTCCTGCTTATTCTTAGCTTTTTCTGTATACTATTAATTATTTATACATAGTGTTAACCAGTGGGTATAAAACAAGTAAATTTTTACAAATAAGAGCACTTTTTTGCCGCAGCAACAGTGTCAACCATCATGCAGTCTTATCACATTCTTTTCTTAATTTTAACCAACACTTTGATGGCTTTGTGTAAGATATATTGTATGTATTTAGCTGATGTATGAATTCCTGCTTCTTTACAATTTAGGGTCTAATGCTGAAAATATTATCGTAACGGAAAACAATACTTCACGTACTTATGTTGAAATTCTCAGAGGAAGAGACGGTCTTCCTGGTAGAGATGGAGTGCAAGGTCCACGAGGACTTCCAGGATCACCTGGCAATGATGGAGCTCCTGGTCCCACAAGTGGAGGGGCCACTTACACTAGATGGGGGAAGAGTATTTGTGCAAGCATTGCAGGTACAGAGCAAGTGTACTCTGGAATAACTGCTGGTTCATCACACCAACACAGAGGAAATGGAGCTAATTACTTGTGTCTTGTAAAAGACCCACAGTACACTCTACGGTACAGTGCAAGTGGACCACCCGTTAAATCCTACATTTATGGAAGTGAATATGAACATCCAATAGTAGGAACTCATGATCACAATGTTCCCTGTGCTGTCTGTCATGTGACCACCAGATCTGCAGTACTCATGATACCTGGCAAGACATCATGTCCTGCTAGCTGGACCAGAGAGTACTATGGATATCTTATGTCTGAATATCATGGCCACTATCGCTCTATGTATGAATGTGTAGACAGAGGCATGGAGTCACTTCCAGGAAGTTCTAGTAATACTAACGGAGCTCTATTCTATCATGTTGAGGCTGTTTGCAATGTCGGCATTCCTTGTCCTCCATACAACAATTACAAAGAAATTAATTGTGTTGTGTGCTCTAAATAGGTCTGTGATAAAACTTTAATGGAGCATTTAGTGATTTTATATATTTGTGACTCAATTATAGCTAGAATTATTTTGTCTACTGGATCTGTCAACTTTTAGGAAAACTATGTATGATCATTTCTGTATTTTGCTTTTAGTAGTCTTTGATATTGTTAATATTATGCAACTTATAGCAATAATGTAATGTTTAGGTATGTACATTTATTTGAAGAAAAAAATTGACAATTAAGACCACCTAAATAATAAGACATCATGTAAAAAAAGTGAAATGTTAGTAAAAGGGCAAAATTCAAATGTACAAGATCTGTATGCAAAAACAACATAAAAAACTACATTTATTGAGTTTTGTAATCAATGTCCTAGTTCCTTTATCAGTTAAGTCATTGGTTTTTAAAGGTATAAATATGTAGGCTATTACTATTTATTTTAGCTAACAAAAGTACTTCCTTTCCTCTTTTTCTTAATAATGGCCAAATTTGAATAATTGTGTGATAACAGTTTTCCATATCATACTAAAGGGTCATGTCAAAACTATTTTTGAAAAAATTAATGTCGTTATGATACTGGGGGGAAGTGGAGGTTGTTTCATGATGATAAGGTTTGGGGAACATTATTTGACTGAATGCTGATTGGCAAAGATTTTGATACAATTTAAGGTGATGAGAGAATTTGGCTCAAATTTACATAGACTAGTGGGCAAATTTTACTGAAGTGGGCCAGTTATAGAATAATTCCATGCACAGTGCTATTTTAACGAAATAACTCAAGTTATCACATGAGTGTTATCTCTGGATCTCACAGTGTATTGCAATCTGATTAATCTCTGATGTGGTAGTAGTTATAGCAGTCAGCTTAGCTTACCAGTTTTCTGAGTTTTTTCAGCTAGTGTAAGTACTTAGTTATTGGCAGACTTAATTTATCAGCTACACTAATTTACGGCAGGTTATGTGGACTTTCGTAGTTGTTCAGCCATTTTTTGTCTTCATGTTTTTAATGAGTGTTTAATTTTCAGTGCAGTTCTGTAGTTAACATTTAAGCTCGGAAGCTTATAGATAACTTGTAGGCTGCTATTTAGAAAGGCAAAGGGTTTTAATTCACAAAATTTTGAAAATTAGCTCGTAGATAATAGTTTTTTGAGCTATCGTTTGCTACTTTCTGATTTTGTAACTGAACCAGAGTCCCACTGATCTCCTTGGACAGCCTATTTGTTATTTTTTGGAGGGTATTCTTTGCGTGGCATTATTATAATTTTGAATAAAAGGAGATAAAGATCAAAGTTCTATGCTAGGAATTCTCCTTTTTATCCCCCTACCTCCGGAAGGATTTCAGAATGTGGTGAACAAGGCCACAAATTTTGCATACCACGAACGGCATTGAATTATAAACACGACCTCAATGTTTAAGGTGCAGTTTGGTATAGCTATTAATTCCACTAACAGAATTCTTTTTACTTGAAAGTTCATTGTCTAATAGTATAGTCACAGATGTATGTCTTAAGTTAGTATATCCATTGAACATTATGTTTGTAAAATTGTTGTGTATTGTTAAAGAATAGCACAAATAATATAACAGAAAATAGTTAACCAACAAATAAATATTATTAACTGTTAGCATTCAAATTAAAATTTCTCAGAATAATCAGCTCAGTAGCCATTTACCAATGATGGAGCTCCTGGTCCAACAAGTGGAGCGGCTACTTACACTAGATGGGGAAGCAGTACTTGTGCAAACAATTGCAGGTACACAAGAAGTCTACTCTGGAATTACTGCTGGTTCAGTATACACACACCGGGGCAATGGAGCCAATCACTTATCTCTCGTTAAAGGACAACTGCATGCCTAATTATGCTCTTCATTGATAAATAAATGCCCAAATCATTTACATATTGTATTGAGTTTCATAAATTTTGAACTAAATATATTTGGGCCCCTCCCCGTCATTGGTGCTGGATCTGCCCCTGGACCTGCCACTGGTCCAAGAGACCTCACACTGGTAGTATGTTGCGCATTCTCAACTTGTGCTTCCTAATAACATAGGAACCAAGCTTTTTACTGAACTTTGGCTACTAAAAGTAAGCTATAAAATAATTTTTGGATCTCATCACATCATGTGGATATAAAGTGTGTCATCTTGTGTGTGTACCTACAATAACTGCTTGGCCTAAACTGGACACATAAAGTTTAGCACATGAGTTGCGTAAATCAACTATCACTTCTTAAAATTAATGATTGCAATCTACACTGGATTCTAAATAACTACTATAACCCTCACAGCAATAAACTTGAAGGTAAATTATGCCATATTATTATCATATTATAGTCTGCCTATGTTTGCAGGGTAAAAAATATTAGTAACTTATGAATGAAAGCAGCCATGCTTTTGAGGTTTGCACTTTCAAAAGCTCACATCATGTACTCTAGCTTGGTCAACTCACTAGAAGTACCTCTGGCAACTGTAAATAATTAGTAGTGATCTATTAGATAACTTTCGTTTCTATCCTTATACTTGATATTCCCGGTATGTTTTAGGCTGGCTAACCCTCCATGGATGTGCAATAAGGCTATAGTATTTCTTCATCTGTCAGTCAGTCACCCGTAAAAGAGCTAGCTAGTGTAAAGTAACGCTGAGGGTGTGCATCTTTGGTCATTTATTGGTATTAGTGGCTGCTTGACAAGAGCTACATACATTTTGTGTAGAATTTTGTATCCCGTATTATTTTTTTGCTCAAATATTTTTTACGAGTTTACAATGCCCTATTAATTGAGCTAATGTGCTGTTCAGTGCACAAGCATAAACTTATTAATACAATCCATGGTGCAGTGCATTCAGCCTGTGCTTCTGCTCCATAAAAATTTGTGTAAAATTCGCAGCTCTGAATCACTCATTTACTGCCTTCAGCTGTCTTTTTTTTTAATTTTAATTTTTTTTATTGATTCTACTAGCATCTCGTATAAGTCATTAACTATGCATAGTAAGTTATAAATGGCATTCATTGAAATCCGCTCAGGAAAAAAACTGTCCGATTTTCTTCCTTCAACAATTCCATTGGTGGTAAATGTGCACACCTTAAATCCACGAGGACCACCAGGATCACCTGGCATTGTTGGAGCTCCTGGTCCCACAAGTGGAGGGGCCACTTACACTAGATGGGGAAGCAGTACTTGTGCAAACATTGCAGGGACACAAAAAGTCTACTGTGGAATTACTGCTGGTTCAGTATACACACACCTGGGCAATGGAGCCAATCACTTGTGTTCACCTTAGCTTATCACGTCGCTAGTACAACTCCCATCTCAAAAATATATGGAACAGAGTATGAACATCCACTTCGAGGAAGTCACAATCACAATGCTCCTTGTGCTGTCTGTCATGTGACCACCAGATCTGCAGTTCTCATGATACCTGGCAAGACCACATGTCCTTCAAACTGGACCAGAGAGTACTATGGATATCTCATGTCTGCTCAGCATGACCACCATCGCTCCATGTATGAATGTGTAGATAAAGGCATGGAGTCACTGCCAGGGAGTGCAACCAACAATTATGGTGCTCATTTTAATCATGTTGAGGCTACTTGCAATATTGGCATACCTTGCCCTCCTTATAGTGATTACAAAGAACTCAATTGTGTGGTGTGCACCAAGTAGATACTCTAATGTGTTAATAATTAGTAGATGTAAAAACGTTTAACAGCTCAATGTTGTTGTGTACATTTGATTGATCACAGTACGTTGAAATCTTTCTGATGATGTATTAAAGACAGCAATAATTATTGATGACAATATGTTGAATGTTAATGATAGAATTGGGTACTAACTAGCTTGTTATGCTAATAATAAAAACTAAACTAACACATACAGTGTAGCAAGTTATGTAATCAACTATCACTTTATTATTAACCACTTTCAAAATTAAATGATTACGGTCTGCAGTGGATTCTAAATTGCTACTGTCACCCTCAGAGCAATTAACTTGAAGGTGAATTATGCCATATTATTGTCAGACTATATTCTATCAAGGTTTGCAGAGTAAAATTTTTTATTTACTTTTGAATGAAAGAAGCTATGCTTTTGGGGTCGCACCGTCCTAATGCTCACATCCAAGGGGTGCACCAGAATTCAGTCATGTGCTCTAGCTTGGTCGACTAAATCCTCCCGATAGTCAATACTGGGTGCCAATGTTGTCATGGATCTGGGCTACTACAGTCATATCACCTTAATTGATTTCCAGTTTCGGAAACTGCATTCCTCTTTTACCACATCAGCATGGTTGAACAAACTCATTCCAGGCAGACTGTAGTGTTTTTGGCATTAGAGTTCAAAGCAGTCTAGAGGCAACTGAAGTGACCCATTAGCTTTACAAACGTGCACATGTTATTTCAATTAGGCATCTTATTGATGTGTGCTGTAACTGAACTAACTAGAACTAATTATAGAGCAGTATGCTCATATTATGTAATTTCAACTTGTTACTCACGAGCTACTAGAAGAGATTTTACTTTTAATCGCATGACTGGAGATATTAATGAGTAATCCCATAAGATTTAAAGTTATTCATAGTGGAGTGCACGCACATCTTTCCTGGACCTTGATTTTTACCACATGATATTGGTACCTTTATCAAAACTAATTAGTAAGTTCATAAAGTCTGCACTTGCAATTTCTTGATATCTAGGCTAGTTGAGCATGATGGGAAATCATTAACAGGATTACAGAGCGACTATAAAATAGAATTTTATGAACAAAGTTTTATAGCCACCAAGAGTATCATCATTGCTGTAGCTACTGAAGCAACAACATGGATACAGCTGTAATAACTTTCTTGGCTGTGATCACATGCATCATCTTTCAATGTAAGCTAATAGCAATGGCATTAATTCCTATGATGTAACTCTATTCTCTTTAATTGCAGGGTCTAATGCAGAAAATATAGTTGTAAGAGAAAGTAATACTTCACGTACTTATGTTGAAATTCTGAGAGGAAGAGACGGTCTTCCTGGCAGAGATGGAGTGCAAGGTCCACGAGGACTTCCAGGACCACGTGGTAAAGAAGGACCACCTGGACCTAAGTCTGGAGGGGCCACTTACACTAGATGGGGAAACAGTACTTGTGCTGACATTGCAGGGACAGAAGAAGTCTACTCTGGAATAACTGCTGGTTCTTCATACCAACACAAAGGAAATGGAGCTAATCACTTGTGTCTTGTGAAAGACCCACAGTACGCTTTACAGTACAGTACAAGTGGACGACGTTATAAATCCTACATTTATGGAAGTGAATATGAGTTTCCTATTAGTGGAACACACGATCACAATGTTCCCTGTTGTCTGCCATGTGACCACCAGGTCAACAGTACTCATGATACCTGGCAAGACATCATGTCCTCCTAACTGGATTAGAGAGTATTATGGATATCTTATGTCTGAACATCATGGCCACTATCGCTCCATGTATGAATGTGTAGATAAAGGCATGGAGTCACTGCCAGGAAGTTCTAGTAGTACTAACGGAGTTCTATTCTATCATGTTGAGGCTGTTTGCAATGTCGGCATTCCTTGTCCTCCTTATGATAGCGTCAAAGAAATAAACTGTGTTGTGTGTAGCAAATAGATTTAGGTAGTCTTCATTTTCTGACTACTAATTTCATTGTGGTTGTCTTCACCTTTGGTCATTGATCTATTCTTTTTTTTTGTAATTTAGCATGCTATTGTATTGTATAAATCTATAATAGTTTCTTTTTACTTGCCACTGTGTTTGGTCACTGTAAAGCTTCTTTGTATACATCTAAAGTATTCATGTAATGTTACATAAGGCGTGCTGTAACAAACAGTGCATTAACCAAGATAATTTACCACTACCACTAATAGAATATAAAATAACCAACTCTGCTAAATTTATAAGACCTAACTGCAAACGTCTCTCCTCTTTGCCGTTTTTTTTTTCCCTGGCATTATTCCAAAATGTTCCCTAATTTCTTGTGCCCGCGTAAATGCTAATGTTTTAATGTAGCCTCAGGGAGTGGACACGGATTGACCTTATTGAACTTTGCTATATATATATATGTGTGTGTAGAACTTGTTACATGAGGCAGAGTGTGATATGGCAAAATCTTTCACAAGCAGGCTAATTTATTTTAACGAGCCAGAGGCGAGTGAGAATAATAAATAAAAGGTCAAAGAGAACTTACAGGACCACGTGATAAAGAAAGGCCGCGTGGACCTAAGTGTGAAGGGGCCACTTACACTAGATGGGGAAACAGTACTTATGCTGACATTGCAGGGACAGAGCAAGTGTACTCTGGAATAACTGCTGGTTCATTGAACAAACACAAAGGAAATGGAGCTAATTACCTGTGTTTTGTGAAAGACCCACACTGTAAAAATGGAAGTATGCATAGCACACTTATTTATGATACCGAGTGTGTTAAGCACTCCTTTATTTTGGTGTGTTAAATACCAGTGGATTCACAGAGATGTGTTGTTTCTAATCCCAATTGTTAAGTCCCTTGTGTTAAACAAAGTTGTTGTTATTTTCATATCGTTATTTTGTACTGTTCTAGTCACCTTTGCAAAAAAAAAAGAAATATTTATTGTAATAGTACGGCGTGTAAGTTGCCCATAAAAAAATGTATGTGAAAAATCGCTGTTCAATTGAAATCGCACAGGGAAAGTGAAATAGCGCGTAACTAATTGAAATACCTCAGTAACTAAGTGGAAACTAAGTGAAATACCTCCGTAGCTAAGTGAAATAGTACGGGTAAGTGTGCACGCGTGCAGTGTTGACCTTGGAAACATACAGCTCGAGTAGTTTTTAGTTGGAGACGATGTCATTCTTTACCACAGAAGCTCTACCCATATTAGACGGAATGTTTTTCAACGGATCAGGAGGAGCCCCACGTTGTAAACGAAGTTCCAGCGGAAGCTAATCCTGAAGTAAGGAGATAGTGAGTGAACGATATAATATAGCTACAATTGCAAATGACTTTTTAAAAAGCTGGCCTACTATTAGCGAGTGATAGCACGGGTAACCTGTGCTATTAGGGATCAATAGCACTCGTAAAGCAATTGAAATAGCACTCGGCTTCGCCTTGTTCTATTTCAATCACGTTACTCGTGCTAGTAATCCAGAATAGCACGATTACCTGTGCTATTACTCATACAAATAGGTAAAGGGTAATCAAATACACAGAATACAGTGGTGTTGTCCATTTAGTCTAGTTTTGCCTTGTTGTGGAATAACTCTGCTTTTTACGAGAACCAGACAATAAATAAGCTCGCAAGTTGAATGCGTAGCCGATGGTTGATATGTGTGGACGATAACCAGAGTCCCGCCGATCTCCTTGGACAGCCTATTCCTCTCCTGTGAGCTAAGTAAGAGCAGAAATGTTACACCAACTTAACATTAAAAGGAAGTAGTTAGTTTAAAATATTTAATAAAAAGGGGCCAACCCTTGTCGTTTATCGAGTGAAGCCTGCCCAACCAGGTTAGCGGTGCTGCTAAAACTATCAGCTGGAGGTATGGGGAGCCTCTAGAGAGTTTACAGCCAAATTTACACCATGAGCTACCAACCCTTGTACAAACTACTGCAATGAAGTTATCTAGCATAGAATAACCCACTTATTACATCCAGCAGATATTTCACTAAATTAAAGTTAAATAGTTATATACAATATATAACTATATGCTTATAATATATATATATATATATATATATATATTAATGGTGAAAATGATTGCTTAAAGTGGACACATGCACATTAGTTAACTGAACATACTGAGCATGACAACACAAGACTTTCCTCCCCTTTGTTGCCAGCATAACTAATTAAGTAAGTTGGTAAAGCATTTTGATAATATAATAGGATTAAAGCAATTAACCTGTTGACCTTCAGTGAGTTTTGGACCTGGAAAAGCAAGTTTGCCTTTGGTGCAGACTGACCCAGGAAGGTAGCACTATTGCACTTTATTGTGGTTTAATGAGTGAGTTAATTTAGAACATCTCAGTTTCAAAACTATAGTCATCATGGTAAACTGTTGCTCGTAATTGTCCTTACTTTAAAATCCATTGTCCAATAGTCAAGTCTCTAAGAGAATACAATGTAATACTTTATCTACTATAGCTCTGGTACAAAAGAGCATTTTTAAAGGAGCGTATTTTGGGAAGGCGGCTAGCTTAAACAGAGTCCTTTAGTCCTTCCCCGTATCATCCTAAAATAATTTAATTGTTTGCCTCATGGAATTAGGTTGTTTCTGACATGATCTGAATTAGCATGACACAGTTAAGTCTTCAAGTTAAGTGAAGTTTATTTTTTATTCTAATTAGTGGTGATGGTACATTATCTTATTTAAACGAGGAGGTTGCGTACACAAGGGCATAGTTTGGAACATATTTCGCATGAAGTGAAAGATGGTGGCTGCCAGTTTTTGTCACCAACTTCCCAAGACCATTTCAGAATGCACTACAGCAACTTAGCACACAAAAAAAGAAACTGGAAAAAATGGTACATAAAGTAAGAAATAAGCCATGAGCACCTTAACAGAAGGGAAAACAAAAAATACATATATGGTGGGCTAAAAAAGAGAAAGGGGAGTACTGTTAGTCATTGATGCAGCTAAATTCTACTGCACAGGATATACAGCGTACCAGCAGAGTACTGCTAGATTACACACACATCATTTATAAGAGCTGAACCTGGTTATTCTGTTATATCACTCATAAAAAGTAGTATGGATCTAAATGAAGGAATAGTTAGTTTTTGTAGGGTATTCTTTGCGTGGCTATTTGAATAAAAGGAGCTACAAATCAAAGTTCTTTGCTGGGAATTCTCCTTTTTATACCCGTACCTCCGGAAGGATTTCAGAATGTGGTGAATGAGTCCAATAATATTGCATACAAAGAACGGCATTGAATTATAAACACGACCTCTATGTTTAAGATGCAGTTTGGTATGGCTATTCGTTCCACTAACGGAATTGTTTTTACATGAAAGTTCATTGTTTAATAGTATAGTCACAGATGTATGTCTTAAGTTGGATCCATTGAACATGTGTTTGTAAAATTGTTGTGTATTGTTCATAATAATATAACAGGAAGTAGTTCACCAACAAATAAATATTACTAACTATAAGCATTCAAATTTCAATTTCTACTTCCTTCAACGTTATCAGCTCAGTAGCCGTTTGTGGCAAGCACATCACTAGTTAATTTCACAACTGGTCATTTGCAAGCTTGTAGTAAACCATCTCACCAGCGTGGTTGTTCATCGATGACATATTTAGTGACATTTTACAAATTAATTTTTACATGTAAATTGAGTAAGTGTACAATAGTATGCAATTAAGGTTACTCGATGACTTTACTATGTGCATTCACTGTTTCCATTAGGCAACTTCTCAGCGCATGCAGTCGTTGAACTGACCTGAACACATTTAGGAGTGATAACGTCTTATCTTGTCTTTTCTACTCATGATTCACCACCAAATTAATGAGATCTTACTACATATCGCATGACTGTGAGTAAACTGGTAAAATGTGAGGTTATTCATTGATATGTGCATGCACTTTTTCCCAGAGTTTGATTATTACTACGTGATAGTAGCACCTTTCAAGAACTACTTAGAGAGTTCAGATAAGTCTACATGCGCCATTTCTAAAATCTATGCTATTTGCGTGTGGTACGAAATCATTAAGATAAGTTAATTAAATTATTGACAGGGTATATAAGCCAATGAAGTGTTTTAGCCACCATTATATCTCCATCATTACATCTAGTAATACAGCAACATGGATACATCTATAATCTTTGTCGTAACTCTGACTGTGTGTATCACCATTCAATGTAAGATAATATTTTCAGTTTTTTTAATTGGCGAGCGAGCGTAGCTAGCGAGACACTTACAGGGGTAACACAATCGAAAATCGGGGATGTTTGTTAATTTATTTATTTATTTATATATATGGACGTACGTATGTCATTTTGTACTTTGACCCTCGCGTTTTTGTGTTAGTTATGTGGTCGACCCCGTCCCAAATTGCACTAAACAGAATCCTCTGGTTTATCG
>WLWI01001768.1_pt1 | contig 18602 bp, 20 predicted proteins | sample 6701501 | NCBI WGS metagenome assembly WLWI01 (sample SAMN12718690, study PRJNA515312) | sponge metagenome | isolation source: marine sponge | host: Mycale hentscheli | place: New Zealand: South Island, Marlborough, Capsize Point | collected 2014-11-01
TTGAGCGATTGTGGCGCAATGTGAAATATGAAGAGGTCTACCTGAATGCCTACGAAGATATCAATCAGGCTAGAGCGGGGCTTGAGAAGTACTTCGAGTTTTACAATACCAAACGAAAACACCAGACCTTGAAAGCAACACCGGACAGCACTTACTATGCTGACCTGCTTCCATTAAAAGAAACAGGATAAACCCATTTTACTTGAGGCAGGAATACACTTAGAAAATTAAACTATCTGTCCAACTGTTGGGGACCACCTCTAACCGCCTGAATCTCGGAACTCCAAGTTCTCAAATACGCTAGATGTTGCGAGCATTGACGACCAATACGGCTGCGATACGTCTACTGGAGACCCAGTGATTCAGCGCACTATCTATTACACGGATGGTTCTTTCGAAATCAAATATTTTCAACCAGACGGAGTAACCGAAATGCCATCATCCACTGTTTTTTCCCGAACCAAGGCCGATACACGAGACGCCGTTAAATTCGCCACTGATTCAGTTACCGGCGCATTCGTCGAACTGACCGAAGTCAAAGACCTGACCAATGACACCGTTGCCTATCACGACTCAACCGGAGCAGCTTACACCCTTGGTGCCAATGAAACGGTCGCCGATTACGTCCAAGTCGTTGCTTTGGGCAATGAGGTGCTGTCGGTCACTGGCGGCACTCCAGGAACGTTAACACGCCCAGCGCTGGCCAATTATGCGTACATGAATGTTAACGGTACTGATGCGATGTATGCCCATGGTGTTGCGCCTGTGGCTGATACTGATCACCGGGTGACTGACGGCGGGCGTATTGAGTTGCAAAGCGCAGTGCGTATGGACTCTTTCCAGCTTGATGCTCTGGATGGCGCCACTGCGTTTAAAGCTCGTGTGTACTACTACAACACGAATCCAGACGCAGAACGTTCTTAATTACAACTAAGAAGCGGGAGGAGATATGCCAAATTCCACGGCTTTCGGGGCTGCTGCTGATTCAGTGAGTCTTTCCAGTGACCAATGTTTTTGGTTTTCTCCTCCTGCTCCAGCTTTGGAGGGTGCGTATCGACTTCGAAATACAGATAGCGGTACCGAGTGGTATCAACCCCCTACAAATGACGGAGAGTCGAGAACGATTGTTGACGATACCGCGCTTATTACCTGGTTAGATAATCAATCTACCGTCGTCGACTCGAACGGAATACAGATCGATAAAATCGTTTGTCCGATTGATATTCCTGCAACCGCAGCGCCTTCCAGTATTCAGTGTTACAACATGGAAGTTCCCGTAGGCGAGCCAACAAGTAAGCCAAATAATGCGGCAAATAAGGGATACATTAAGCAACGTTTTTGGCAGATCGCTCAGTTTGTGAATGAAGGGAATATTTCAAACATCGATTCTGATTTTCACTCTATTGTTGAATACGATGTTGACGGACTGCCAGTAGTGAGCGGTGACATCGTTGAATCCAATGTAACGACAATGACTCGCTCAGAAGCTGCTGGAAATGGAGAGTTGCTCGTTTGGGAAGGATATTTATACAACCCGATCCGGTATCCGGACACGCCAGCTGGGAAGTACATCAAAAAATTTGAAATCGTTGATACCTATACCACGACGACCTACGCCGATTTTGAGCAAATCTACCTGGCGATCGATTCAAACGGCAAATACACACTAGATCGTGACGATTTATCATCCAATCTAGTTTTGTCAGCACCTGCAGCTGGCAGTTTTCCCGCTTTTGAGCTTGATCCGAGTCAACGAGGGCAATACGTCAGATTTTACATTGCCCATGGCGATAAAGGCGGAGGCTCTCAGGTTAATTGGCAAGTGCGTATCACGTATGCCGATAACACGACGCAAACAGCCTCCATTACTATCTTCTTGCATCAAGCCGACGTCGCGATTGCATACCATGCTGAAACTCAGTTGGTACCGCACACCTATGACACCGAAGCGGGTGAATGGTCTTCTAATGGATCAGTGGTTGCTGTTGATACGTCACTGGGTAATCTCCAGCAAGCACCCTGCGGAGAATTGCCCATAACTTTTACTCCTTACCTTGCTGGTGATGTTTTCACGATTTCCGGTATTGTCGGAGGTTCTGGTACCGGATATGAATACTCCAGAGACGGCGGCAGGACATGGCAATCATCCCCCATTTTCAATCTTTTTGGTGCGGGTAGTTCTGAAATTATCCCAATGGTTCGGGATAGCAACGGTACCCGATCGGCAAAGTCTGGTTTAACGTCATACGTTAATTGCGTAAACAGCTCATGGGCTGCGGACATAGCCGGAGCTCCTAACCTTTCCGGAGAGTATGCAATTGGCAGTGGCTCAGGTTGGTTTAGTACGTTTAGTCACCAGGTAGGCATTAATCTTGAGCAGTCAAACAGTGGTCTGTCATGGACGCTTATCGATGCAACTAACAACACAAGCTATTTGTATTTGGGAAGCGGTTTCACGTCCAATGAGGCAAGCGCTGATGCTGATCTAGCTCCCGTTTTAAGTGCAGCCGTTGCGGGGCAGGAATACACGATTGCCCTGAATCCCTATTCTGTGTCTTATGGATATGCCTACGGAATCGCGACACTTCAAATCGAGGTTGTGGATAAAGTAACTAATGCGGTTTTGGGCGCTTATGTTCGTCGATTTTACAGTGGATCAAACATCAGCCTGACCAATGAAAAATTCACGTTTCTGGGATCTGGAAATCCGGTTGAGCTAAAAGTCAATTCTAGTGTTTCGCCCCTTACTCCTATCAATGGCTTTTTCGGTGATATTGGTAGTCTGGACATCGACTCAATCACAACTAGCGGATACATCAAACGAGAAGGAGCAGGCTGGACCACAGATATTGTCTCAGATAAAGGCAGATTACTTTCTGACGGCGTCAACGTAAAGTTTCAATCTACTCAGGCAAATCAGAACATTGGGATGCATGGCCTGAATGCGTCAGGCTCAAATAACAATTATTCCGCAATTGATTACGCCCTCTATATGACAGGTGGGAGCGTCGGTATTTATGAGAACGGGGTGTCCAAAGGATCTTTTGGTGCCTACACGGATACGGATGCGTTTGAAATCAATATCACCTCTTCTGGTGTCGCCACCTACCTGAAAAATGGCAGTGTTTTTTACACTTCACTGATTTCAGCGACCAACCCGCTTTATTATTACGCTGGCAGTCCCTACGCTGCGGGTCACGGTATCACGGGCTATTCATTCAACGGCGATAAGGTCATCCATTCTGGTGATTGGTTTGGTACTTCTCCTTACTGGATAGAGCAAGACGGCGGAATACGAAAAACCCTGACCACTTCTGGCTGGAATACGCAAGTTGTCTCAACGACGATGAAAGCGGTTAGTGGGTCACCAACATTGGCATTTAGCTCTGCCCATGCTTCAAATTCTGGCATAAACGATGGTATGTGCGGCCTTTCTGGAGATGCCCCAGGCGCGAGCTATGCGAGTATTGACTATGCTCTGTACCTAAGTGGTACAAATGTCAGCGTTTATGAGAAAGGCGCAAACAGAGGGGTTAAGTCAACAAGCTACACCACCTCTTCGGTCTTCTCTGTCGAAATTGATCCTGTAACAAAAGTGGTTACTTACAAGCAGGACGGGTCAACTATCTACGTATCAGCTGTGATTGCCGATCAGGATTACTATTTTATTCAAGTCAGCCCGAACGTCGGTGGTTCTAATACTAACTCGACGATTGGTGGTGGAATTACCGATGTCGTATTTAACGGCGATGTTGATTTCTCTCTTCCGGACACGGCTGGACACTACATCCGAATTGATTTACTGAGGTTGTTTCGAGGTAAATATCAGGACGGTACTCATTATGCCTACAAGACCGGCACGTACTATTTCGTCCGTAACATCCAGACTACAGACGTGGTGACATTCGACGCTCACGTGCACAGCATATCTGATGATGTCATGGTGATCCCCAAGTTCGATATTCGTCCATACGGTACGCCATTGGCAGGTGATTCGGTTGAAATGCAATCTCGGGTTAACTCTGGACCATGGTCAACGCTCCATAAGGAGGTTGGTGCGTTCAATGTTGCTAACGAGAGAGATCTTCAGGAGTTTGAATACCTGCGAGGCGTCGATATTAGTGCTGGGGATTCGATCCAGTATCGAGTGATCTTCAATATGGACCCTATCGACACCAACCGAGGCTATTACGTGTACTCAGTCTCTGATTACGTGAAGTGCAGCTAAGTCGACCAGATAGTCGAAAACAAAGTACGAAAATGGTCGAGCAAACAAACATTGAATGGCTTTCATGGGGTATTAAAGGCTTAGTTGGCGTTGTTATCGGTATCCTAGGGTATTTATTTAAGAATCTTAGAGCTGACCACAACAAACTGGCTGAAAACGTCAGGGATGATGGTATCCGAAATGATGGTTCCCACGGAAAACTCCATGAAAGGATCAATCACGTTGAGCGGCAATTCGCTACCAAACAGGACGTCAAGGAATTGAAGTCAGACATGGATAAGCGATTCGATCGGTTAGAGGGAATAATGATTAATCGCTATTCTGGCAAGGGTGACGGTTAATGAGCAGAAAGTCACAAAACCCGAGAACGGAATCATTCGCGGCTGTTGTATCAAACCCGAAAACCGGGGCGGGAATGCCGGATGATCACTCTGGTAATTTCGAAATCAGCGACCACGATTTTAAAGGTAATCGCGAAACTTACAGTACTGTTTACAACAATGATTCCCTTGTTCAACAAGCAATCCATGTTCCTGTTGTCGACTGCTTAACGAGCTGGCGTGAAATCTCGGATCCAGCCCTATCCTTGCATGATTCTGAGCTCAATTTTAAGCAAGTTATGTTGGAAGCGGGTGCCAAGTCACGGCTCTATGGTCGAGCATTGATTGTGCCAGTTTTGGTCGACTCAAATGGCTACAAAATGGCGTTGAATCGCCCTCTCGAAAATTTGCCAAAAGGAATTGAAATTAAGAAGCTCATTGTGGTTGATGACTTCGAAGATGGAGAAGAACTGGAGAAGAACGTACTTTCAGACAATCACGGTAAGCCCAAACACTACATAATTAACGATAAAAAGATTCATGCGTCTCGAGTCATTGTTGTTGATGGTTCAGTGTCTGGTCGTTCGTTTTTGGACGGCATATTGATCTACTTTAACGGTTTTCATCGCGCTTATGCCGAAGCAATAAGAGCAACTGAGGAGGCCAATATTCCTGTGTTAGCCACAAATTTACAGGAGTTGGCGGGTCAAATCCAAGCAAGGAAGGCCATGGGGATCAGCGATGTCGATTACGGAGAAGTCCTTGAGGCAAGAGCCCGAAATTTTAGAGGTAATAACAATAGCCGCAATGCCCATCTAATTGATAAGAACCACGAGGAAGTATCAAACATATCCAAAATAAACATTGGCGATATCGTGAAGGTGGTTGAGATGTCCGCTGATCTTCTTTGCTCTGCCGTCGACATCCCTGCTTCTCGTTTCCTTGGCAAATCCTACGGTGGGCTTAACAGTTCAAATACGTCAGACATCCAGAACTACATCCAGATTCTTCATGAAATGCGCACTTTACTGCTTGAGAAGCCAGTCAGGGCGTTTGATCGATTTGTTTCTGACGTAACGGGATCAGTTACGGGTTTTGGCTATGAATGGAACGTCTTAGCCATAGAGCGATTTTTAGACAAAGGGAGTAACAATGCCAGCTCCGTGGATTGAACCATTAGAAAAGCTTGAGGTGGTTGTCAATGGCTTTCTCGACGAAGTGTATCAAGATGTCATCGATCAGGCTGAAACGGATCCAGAAAACGTTTTAGAGCTTAGTGATGATCATTACGAGTTGCTGCTTGCAGGGATGGCAACGGCGGTTGATGAGACTCATAAAAACGTGGTCGGCGGAGGCCCAGATTTTGTTGATACGTCAACCATCAGCGCAGCTGAGATTATCGGCGGCTATTTCTTAATTAACGCAGCGAAGCGAGCTTATCACCGGCTGCATACGACAACCATTGCCAGACAGTTAAAGGATGAAGACCGCAAAGATGCTCAGATATCCGCCCTAAAGTCTGGGAAGGATGACATGGCGGCAATTCTCGGTAATGAGCTTGGCGAGACTTACCACCAAATAATCAAGAAGCAGTTCAAGGGAAAAGGGGTGATCTCTTATGAGTGGAATCACTGCTTGTGTGGAAACGAGAGAGCGGAACATTTAGCCCGACATGGCGAAACATTTGATGTTGGGGATCCGGCTGGTGATGAACCAGGCCAAGCATACAACTGCCGATGTTACGCGCGGGAGTTAGATACTAATTCGAATTCAAAGGGGAAAATAATGGCGGCTTTTGACATCAAAGCAGAAGGAAAGGCGATTCAAATTGATATCAGAGGACCGATATATGACGACGCTTGGGGTTCTGATGAGGTGGGCGTTAATGACATTATCACCGCGCTTGAACAATCAGAAGATGTTGATTCTATCAACTTGAGGGTCTACTCAAAAGGCGGTGACGCATTTGCTGGCGCCGCTCTCTACTCATATCTTACTAACCACCCGGCAAAAGTCACAGCGGATATCTTCGGTCTCGCCGCGTCTGCTGCCACGATGATTGCGGCCGCAGCTGATGAAGTCACCATGGGAATATCAGATAGCTATTTGATCCACAACCCATGGTCCGTAGTGATGGGTGATTACAAAGAAATAATGGGTAAATCAAGTGATCTAAAAACCCTGACTGAAACATACGCCCAGGTATACGCCCAAAGAACCGGGATGGACAAGGAGTCTGTTCTTTCGCTTATGTCTGAAGACAGAATCATGAGCGCACAAGAAGCCCTCGACAAAGGGTTTATTACGCAAGTTCGAGAACCGAGTGGTTCAAGCGCATGTACTGACGGCTTTTGCGCTCCTCGATCAGCGATTAAGGCAATGAGCAAAGACATGCTTGAGCGTTATGGCGTCCGGGCCGTTGATGGGCGCATTGGTCGAAACGCTTCGAATATCACAATGCCAGAATTCAAACAAGTAAAGAATTCTACTGATCAGGACAAAAATGAAATGAATTTAGATGAGTTAAAAGCAAAGGTTAAAGAGCTTGAGGCAGCAAACGGCGTTATTACCGCTGCCTCTGCTGGTAAAGATGCGGTGATCGAAGAACTGCGGTCTTCTGTCTTGACTGATGAGCAGATCAAGGCCATGCGTGAAGAAGTCAGGGCGGAGGTCTTAGCGGAAACCCAAGAAGCCGAAATTGTAAGAACCGAAGCGATCGAAAGAGGCTTTAAAGCTGAAGGTGCAACCGGTCCCGACATCATGCGCTCAGTTATCAACGAAGTTAAGGCGGATGCTGCTAAGGGATTGGAGGGCGACTCACTAAAGAATGTGTACTCGATGGCTCTTGAATCTCGTGCAAAGGTGAAAGCTGAGGACAAAGGCGTTGATGATGCTTTTGACGATTCCGAAGGTTCAGATCGCACTGATAGGCAAGACTCTCCGTTTGGAAAAATGAAAAAGGTAGGGGGCTAAAAAATGGCTGATTACACTGAAAGAAATCACATTAGAACGAAGCATCGCGACGAATGGCAACAAGGCCAGCCATTGCCGGGTACGTTCACTACCGCTGAAACTCCAGCACAAGGCTATTTTGTAGAGGGTTCAATTATTCCTCCTGGTCGTTTTGTGGCAATGAGTCCAGCTGCAATGGCCTCAACGTCTGCAAACTGGCAGTCTGCGATTCTCCCCGACAAGCTAGGGACGTCTCTATTCAACATGGATGGCACGGATTATACCGCGACGATTGGTGATGCATTCATGGCTACTGGAAACTTCGAAATCATTGGGGTTTCAGTTGATTACGATTGCATTACCGACTGCGAAAAGCTCTATGTCAAAGAGCCTTGCCCACCGTTGGGTTATGTTGACGAAGCGATGCGTTGGAAGTACTTCAAACCAGCCCGTGCCAATGTGCGTGGTGCCAGCTCTGTCAGTCTCGTTCACAATGATCACGTCTGGGTTTATACCGAAAAGGCGATGAAGCCGGGTGATCCTGTTTTTATCAGAATTGAGGTGGTTACCCCTTATGTGGCAACGGCTGGTGTTCCTGCTGAGCTATTTGGCGGTGTCACTAACGTTGCTGATGCGGGAACCATGCCGATTACCGATACCCGGTTCGCGAATGCTCGGGTAGACGCCCCCGCTATTGCCGGTGGTGCTGTAAAAATCTTTTTGGGGTAACAGGAAATGAAAAGGTATAAAGACATAAAGCAGCTTGTTCGCGATATCGACTCCGCGACTACTGCATCAAGAATGAACTCGGCAATGGCGAACGCCTCTGAAAAGTGGTCGCTAAATGGATTGGTGAACTTCGTTGAAATTGGTCCTGATGAACGGAGTTACGAATACACACCAGAAAGTAAGGAGATGACGTTTGCAGATGCATCCCCCATGACCTGCCGATCAAACCCTAGCTATACCAGCGAAGGCCCAAAGCCTGAACCTATCAAACTGTTCACTTACGATCATGAGTTGGCGTTAGAGCTTTGCTTTACTGATTGCACTAGTGATTCGCTTGTTGAACACCTCACTAAAAAACATTACCAAATCGCCATGGGCTTTGGAAAGCTCGACTGGAATATGTTTTGGTACGGTTATGCTCAACATGGAATCTATGGAATGAGTAACCATCCAAATGCAAATGATCAAGCTGAAACAGCTGGCGGCACTACTTGGGCGGCGAAAACTCCGGAAGAAATTATTCAGGAGATTATTGCACTAACTCAGGACTTTGAAAGCCCACAAATTGTGATGTCTTACGATTCTTATGCTGCGGCGTTTGGCAAGCTGGTTGGTGTTAACAAAGACAAGACAGTCATGCAGGCAATCACAACCGTTTTAACCGCAATGCCCGACGTTAACTTTAAAGCGTCGAATATTCGAGCTGTGAAGATGCTGAACGGCCTGAATCTATCGAAACCAAACGACGTGCATCATCAGTTCTCAACTGTTGGTGCGGTTGACACTTCAGAAAAGGATTTCCTAATTGCCTATGACGGTGACGCGATCAATTACCGATCGTCTTCGATGCAAGCGCTTGGCGCTGGTCCGTCAGAGAACACCAAATATGCTAAAGCTATTCGATGGAAGGCCACGCAAGGCCTAGTTATCGAAAAAACTGACAGTGTACGAATTCGGTACGGAGTATAAGAATGGCGAAGAACAAAAAGAGAGATGGCGCTGATTTAGCTCAAACTGGAGAGCCTACTGATGTCCCAGATGTTGCGGTAAAAGTGGGATGCTTCTACAGGAATAATCACACAAAACAGGTGACTATTATTGCTGGTCAGCGGGTTTGTCCCGGTAAAACGGTCAACGTGAGTTCTGCTGTTGGTAAAGCTTGGGAATTGTCCCCCTTCGGGAAGGCTTTGCTTCTAAGCAATCAGGTTTCCAAGATTGTGAATTAGCCAATGGCCTGCAATTATGAGACACCGTTAGAGGCCGTCCAGGCCTCTTTCTATTTTAGCTATATAAAACATTTTCCGACTGAGCTAATTGATAAAGCAATTAGCCATGTTTGTGCGACTGCTGACGCAATGATGATTAAAGGAAATTGCCCTTTAGTTTACAACTGCTACATGGGCGACGCGGTTATTGCCTTCTTATTTGATGCGGTGGACTCAGTGGATGCTGTTGGTAATGTCTCTTTCGCTAACTTGGACCCGAAACCTAAGAAGTATCTGAAATCTCGAAAGATTCTCGATGTTGAATGCACTTGGGATTTGATTAAAGACTGCAAGAACTGTGAAAGCTCGGTCAAGGAGGCGGTAAAGAATAGTGGCATGAAATGGTTGCAGCTCTGTAGGCAATCATTCTCAGCGCTTGGCGGTGGCACAAATTACGGTAATGCGACTACTGGTAGCGGCTCGGGTTGTCGTCACAATAAAACAGTCTGGTGAAGACCAAAATTCGATCAAAAGGTGGATCTGGAAAGCTGATGGGCGGCTTGCGTGAAACTAAACGCAAAAAAGTCAGTGTGGGTGTGGTTGATTCTCAGAAGCACATTGATGGGAAGAAAGTCACGGACATGGCAGCGCTTTATCATCATCTGGGTCAGGGACCTGTTGGGAAAAAGGGTAAATCATGGCCAACGTTAGAAAGTGGCGTGAAGGACGCAAAAACAGAGTCCCGAGTAAAGGTTGCTTTACGGGAAGCGGCGGTTGGTCATGGCGCAGCGGGGTTGCATAAGATCGGCGGCGTCATATCGCTGAAGGTTAAATCGAATATTCAGGGAATCAAGTCACCCGCTCTTGAGCAATCAACGATCGACAAAAAAGGAAGCAGTAATCCTTTGGTGGACACCGAGCAACTGAAGAAAGCCATCAATTACAAAATCCAATGAATATCACAATAGCTGATTCTGATAGCTGCGACTGCTTGCCCTGCGATTCTTACGTATTGCATCGATATCGACTCGATAAAACGTGCACAGACTTGAAGAACCTAGAAGCGGCTCAATTAACTATTTTTGCGATTATTCAGCCTGCGAGAAGTGAACATCTAAACGAGATCGAAAAGACCCGCTTAGGGGATAAAGCAAAAGGGCTGGTTGTTGCTCATTACTACCCTCAGGAGTCGAGACACTCGAGTCAAATTAGCGAGGGGTTGTACGTCAGGACTGCTGATGCCCATTTCCAAATAAACGGATTTGACGCGGGTGTCGATTCCGGCTGTGCCGATATGCTGACTTATCAGGGGCAGAAGTGGAAAGCGATCAAGACGGATTGTATCGACTCGTGTTGTACCGATGAACCCGAGTTGTCTTGGGTATGTCGGGCTTATTTTTGCCTTGACTCCTGCGAGGCCAAAAAAGACGAATCAATAGGCTCACCAGAGTCGGGGCTATTTCAGTATGGCCAATAATTGCGGTGATTCGGCTAATTGCTTGCCCTGTGAGACCCCATCAGTAACAGCAAACAGTTATCACGTGATCGAAGAGCTCAGGAAATGGCTTTCGTTGGTAACGTGCATTCCCTGGTATCAATCACACCCTGAAGGGGCAGAGCCAGACGGTCAGTTTGGTATGGTTGAGGTGCTTTATTTCGAAAGAAAGCAGGGCAGTAGAGGAGAGATAACCTCGGTGGTGGATTTGACCGGATGTCAGTCTCTTGTTAGCCATTGGGAATATGACGTTTCACTGACTGTAAAAAGGACCAGGAAGGTATTGTACGGCTCGGATGAGCGCACGATATCCGCTGCGGATGTGCTGATGGATGTTCGCGACAAATACAGCATCCCAAAAATTAGCAAGCTAATCACCAATCTCTCAGTTTCGAAGTGGAATCGAATTGATTCATTGGTCAAGGATGAAGGAATGTGTTGTTGGGAAAATGAAGCTCAACAGAATATAGAGTTATGCGTAAAGCGAGAGACTTCAATCAGATTTGGTCTAATTAATGCGCTTTGTTTTCAGCTCTGCGATAACGAAATCACATGCCCGGAAAAGCCAGAGGAATGTTAAAAAATGCCGATTAGCTGCACGACTAGCGCCTGTCAGGTAAAGCTCCCATACAATCATTTTATTGATTTACAGTATCAAGACTATACCCGGGTGATCTCTGCGGATTGTTCCAAAAATCTTGTTGTTTTTACTGATGATGCTGGACTGATTGATCAGGATGATTCTTTGAGTGGTGCCTATCTGAGCGCCGACAATCGCCGTGTTGGTGTTTTTTCCTCAGATGATGTGGCGCTTCACTGGTCAGAATGTTCTCGCACCTATCAAGAATTAGCTTGGTTTTTTAATGCGTCGATCGGAGCCGGAAATAGGCCCGCAAGCATTACGGTGGCACTTAGAGATTCAGGCGAATCGTGGGTTGAAGCATATTCCGAGCTGACAAGGTGTTTTTCCTGTTTTCGATGGGTGACTCACGTAAGCCATGATATCAACGATGATCCATTCCATGATTTAGCTGATCAGATTACGTTTGGTTTGCTCGCTCGGTCAGATCGAAAAATCCCAATCTTCCCAACTGCGGACTCAACCGCTTTAACTGCGGATTTCGCAGAAACCGGTTCCATCCCAGGCCAATCTGGCAGCACACAGAGCGGTATAGCTTGGGCTTTGATGTGGCATGACGCTGGATGTACTTATTCGTGCGATAACGGCGCTACTATCAAAGATTGGTATCAACCTGACCATATTATGTTGGCTGCAGTTGGCGCTTCCTATGGGTTTTCGGATGCGAATTACAACTGGACCGCGTTCATGAAACCTCCACAGGGATGGCCCGGCGCGAGAACGTCAACACTGTCTCAGAATGAAATCATTAACGTGACCGGAACGGCTCCATCGACTGGCTTCATGACGGATGCTACGAGAAGTGTCAATGTTTATGTAGGCTCTGAAGCCAATACAAGCGGTTTCTTGGAGGGGATAACAGACAACGGTTATTTTATTGACGACATTGCGAAAAGATTCGCGATTGAGATCGATATGATGAAGGCTCAACTGGATTTCATCCACGGCGCAACCTACAACCCTGGGTTAACGTCTGAAGCCGATTTGAACAAGTTTGATGCAATCATGCTTTCAAAAATCCAGAGCTACATTAGCAAAAATATTTTTCCAAATAGACCGCCAGCAAGAATCGCGGACAATATTGATCAATACCCTGATTACAAGTGGTCTACCAGATTCAGTAACATTATTGCCGGGGGTGATGGGTTTGCATGGGTGCTGGCTCGGCAACCTTTAGATGAGCAAAGTGTTGCGGATCAATCGCAAAGATTCGGCCCTGTTTACAATCTATGTTTCATCGGAAATAGAGCATTGCACAGACCGCGAATCATTATTTGCTCCACCATCAAACCAAGCCAAATAGCGTAGAGGGTAGTTAAAATGGCATGTCCCAATTCAGATTGCACTGGAAACGCTACGGTGGTGCTTGGTGGCTTTACTTTCACCTCCACCGATTGGCTTGATAACGGCACTCCTGTCGAAAGGGGAGCCACTGAGATTCCAAATCTAAACATCCAAAGAACAGCGAAGGGGGCAATCGCCAGAATTGCAAAGCCCGGATATGTGAAGCAAGAAATAACAGTGACCACAGCCTCAAATTCAATTGTCTATGAAGCTCTGTGGCAAGCTCACATTAATGGTTCAGCCTGTTTTGATGCCGCTGTTATCAATGATCCTTGCTATGTGCCAAAAGCTTTCACCGATGCGGTCTTGACTAGCATGGATCCACCAGACTCCACATACGATGACGCCCAAGGCACGTTCACGTTTGAGGCGGTGCCAGTATCATGATTGATGCCATTGCCAAAGACGCTGCGGGGAATGTTGAATTTGTACTACACGGTGTTGATTATCGAATCTTCATGGGCAACATCAGCGTATTCGAACAGCAGGACGTGACCGGAATAGTCGCCGATTTCTCTAATGAGGAGGGCCAGTTTGTGCCATTCACCAGAAACGGAGCCAAGGCCGTTAGAGAATTACTGAAATACGCGCAAATCAAACAAGGAAACCAATTTTTTGACCTGAACGAATTGAACCAAAAGGACACTTACGATCGGGAATTTGAAAAGCGATTTTCAGGCATGGAAACTAAAGTCTCTGATGGTTCCGAAATGGGCATAAATAACGTTGTCCATCTTGGTTTGTTATCAATCGTGATTCAAAACATCGTTTTAGATCCTGATTGGATGCAGGGTGGCCCTTTAGAAGTGCCGGAGGGCAAAAACTCAGCGCCCCGATCGAGCGACGAATCAATGGCAAACGATTCGGGGCAAACTTTGAAAAAGACATTAAAGCAATAGCGCCCGAGGTATCTGACAACTGGTTTATTTGGGGGCCAATTGAATCCGGTTTAGTTACATACAAAGAGGTGTTTAACGACCGTCTTTACCGAATAAAAGACTTCCAGAGGCTGTGGGAATTAATGAATCTAAAGCGCGTTAGGGATGCTTACATTCAAATAGAGCATGAGAGGGCGCAGAAGTGAGTTTTGTACTAGACAAATACACCATCGATGTCGCCCTTGATACCTCAAGCGCAATAAGATCACTAAAGGAGTTTCACTCCAAGGTCTCAAAGATAGCGGCAAAAATCCCGCCAATAAAAGCACCATCCGTTAGTGTTCCGGCGTCAAGTTTTCCTCCTGCTTCATCTTATTCACCTGCCAAAGTTCCGACGACAGGAAGCCCGACTAAAAGTGTGGGAAACCGATCTGCAAAAAAGAAAAGCGAAATTTTCAACAATCCTATCTCCGTTGGTAGTCTGTCGGATATTGGAAAGTTTGGCGCTATTGCCTCCTTGGCTCACTTTATGAAGGATACAGTTAGAGCCTCGAAGGATTACAACTCGGCTCTGGTTGGTATAGAAAAGACCACTAACATTGCCGGTGCGGCACTCCAAAAACTAGGAAAAGATCTGGACGGACTTTCTAAGTCAAATAAAGGTTTAGACGTGAAAGGACTACGGGAGTATGCGCAAGCTGCGGGAACGATGGGCATAAAAGGAAGTGAAAATATACTCAAGTTTGCACTTACCATGGGGAAGCTTGAGAAATCATCAGATTTAGCAGGGCAGTCTGGGGCCCAAGCAGTAGCGAAAATACTGGCGGTCACTGGAACTGCAGTGTCAGAAGTAGATCGACTTGGTGCGGCGATTGTCTACGCTGGCAATAATTTCGAAACAACTGAGGCTAGGGTTGCGCAAGCTGCCAAGAGAATCGCTCAAGGTGGAGCCGCATTTGGTATTACCGCTGCTGATGCCGTGGGGCTTGCAACAGCCATGGACTCGCTGGGCGTTGAGGCAGAGCTAGGTGGCAGCACCTTCTTGCGCGTGATGTCAGAAATGGAGATGGGAACAGAGGGTTTTGTCAATGTGATTGGTATTGGTGCTGATGAACTTTCTATGATGTTCAAGAATAGCCCGATGCAAGCATTCCAAGCTTTCATAAAGGGGCTCTCTGATGTGGAAAAGGCAGGGGGTAGCGTGAACATGACGCTGGCTGATTTAGACTTGAACCAGGTTGGTTTGAAATCAACCGTTTCCAACTTGGCTAAAAACTACGAAAAAACCGCGAAAGCGATATCTGGAGTGTCTCAGGCATATAAAGATAATTCCGCTCTCGGGGATGAGTTTTCCAAGTTTTCAGCTTCATCAGAAGCCAGTTTTATTGCCATGTCTCAGTCGGTCGAGAAACTGAAAGTAACGCTTGGTAACTCTGGAATCCTTGAGGCTGTTACATCGATGGCGAACGGAATCACGACTTTACTAAACACACTGTCTGCGTTACCTCCTGAGTTTTATCAACTGGCTGGTTCGCTGGCCATTGGATTCGGCGCGGCTAAACTGTTTGGTAAGGGCCTCGGTTTGATTGGTGGAGCGGCTGCGCTTAAAAAGCTGGGTAGTTTGTCGTTTGCTTTTAAAGGTCTGGCAGGGATGAAGGGAATCGGCCTAGCGAAGTTCGCTTTAAAAGGCTTTCTCGGCATATTCAGGCTAAACCCCTTCGGTATCGCAATCACTGGAATTCTGGCATTAGTTCAGAACTGGGACAAAATCACCGGAGCCATCAACTCAGCAATTGACGTTGCTAAAAACTTTTTTGGGCTTGATGGTGGAGATGGAACACAAATCGCCGTTTCTGCGGGAAGTGCTGCTGCTGATCAATTTGGTGCCGTTAGGCAAGGACCAGCGAGGGTGAATCCTCGAGGAAAATCAAACCAGACCAACAATGTGACTCAGTACATTGATGCAAGTGGGAAAGATGCCCAGGAGGTTGGTGATCTAGTGGCTTCGAATACATCAGAGGCATTAGCGGCAACCGGCTTGTTGGGTAATTGATATGCCGTTTATCACGACAGTATCCTGCAATACCGATCTGACTGCGTACATCGAAAGTTCAGCGGCTGATTTAACGTTTGTTTACTCTGAAATACTGGAAATCAATACAAAGATGTCCATGACGGTCATGGGCTCTCCTGTGCCAGCCAAAACAACGACTATCGATCATCTAACGACCAATCCCGACAAGCTCACCATAAATGGTTATTTGGGCTGCTTAGGCTGCTCTGAGGCGACAAGCCCCCAAGGGGTCTTATTGCTACTAAAAAAGGCAATGCAAGCCGTTTCGTATTCTCCGGATGCGTTCTTCACGATCACAACGAATCGAGCCCAATACGCAAAAATGATGTTGATTGGCGTTGATTTCAGGGAGTCGAAAGAGAAATTGCAATTCATCGAAATAATCACGAATTGGGAGTCTGCGAACTTAGCTGGAACGATTCAAAAACCGTCTTTTGATTTCGGGGGGGTGTATGCCTAGGTTGGTGATTAGTGGGTATGAATTTGAATGGAGATATAACCAGTTTTCCAACTCTCACTTTGTGGATGTGAAAAAAGGGCGTGAAGTTCTTTTGGTTAGTTATCCATTGGCGCCGGGGCAATGGCCCATTGTTGACGGGATGCTTGTCAATGTTGATTACTCAAAAGTACCGACCAGGAGAAGCAATGATCATGAAAAAGCCATCATTGAATTCTACCCGGCTTACCCGGTGGATCAGTCAAAACTCGATTGTGATTGAAACCGAAACCAGATGAGTAAACACCATGGTTAGATACAACCGATACATATACACACGCTTTCAAAAAGTGCTGGATGGTGGAATCGAGAAATTCCCTATTTTTGATACCACGGATGTCCTCAATATTAATCTTCAAACTTACCAGCCACTGAATACCTCGGTGAGTTTCAGTAAAGACATTACGAGCAAAACGAACACGGCAACCGTGTCGATTACCAATGCGTCTCTAATCGAGGAAATCTACCAGCAAGGTCAGGCTTTTGTAGAAGAGTTGGCAGATTCCCACGTTGTTTGCGATGTCATTGTTGGTGATACCGGAAGCGGTGAGGAGCATGTGGCCTATTCGGGGGACGTGGTCGATTTTAGTATTAGCTCAAGCACAAATGACTCGACAATTACATTCTCACTCAGTACCGGCGCGATCGCAAAGGTGAAAGGAACCGTGAATAAACCATTCCCAGCGGAAACTAGCTATCGTGAGATTGTAGAACAGTGCTTTGCCGATTCGTACACAGATAAATATGCCATTGATTTGTCAGCGATTCTTGATCCTGAAGGGGTTCTGGAAACAAAATTATTAAAGCCCCGAACGTTTTATGGCCCCACTTACGACGTGCTCGACACAATTGGCCGGGGTATTGCTCAAGACGAAAACGCACAGCATCCAGGCTATGTTTGGTCGATCGATAACTTTGAAGGAGACAGACAAAAAGCATTTTTTATCGATCGTCGCAGCCCTGTTGATGTGTTTGGTGATGGGTCGATTAAAACATTAAGCCACGAAACGGGAAGAGTGGGGCGAATCGGACTAACTCGAACCGGCTTTTCCTTTTTGCACAAGCCGGATTAGGAATTGAATGTTGGCGTCACGATTGAAACCTCAGACAATCCGCAAGTAAACGCAGGACAGCCGTTTAGAGGACGAATCAGGCAAATGTCAGGGCGTTTAGCGAATAACGCAGAGCACGTATACGAATGCTTTTGTGATTTTCTTGATGGTGATGGGTTGGCCATACTCGATGGGAACCGTAAAAACGTATCTGCAAGGTTTGTCTCATGAGCATGGAACAAGTCCAGCTTTCGCAACACCAATTACGAGTATCGATGCCTTGTGAGGTGGTGGGGTTCGGACAAATTGACGGAGAACCTTACGTTAATGTTATTCCGTCGATCGCTCCCAAAAACCCGCCTAACACGAAATCTGAGGATTACGCTTTTGACCAGATAGAGGAAATACAGGAAGTCCCCATCCTTTATCCATCCACTAATCGAGTGGCTCAGACCCTACCAATCAGCGCCGGCGATCGCGGCTGGCTCCGTTTTACTGATTTTGATATCGAAAAATGGAATATTGAGGATAGGAAAGAACTCGGTGCGAGTTGGTTTCACAGCCTCGGTGATTGCATTTTTGAACCGGGCGGATACCCAAGGGCAAAGCCGATACAAGACTATTCTGAAGAATGGTTTGAATCGCGAGACCTTGAGTCAACCACCCGGATCGCAATGAAACCCGGACAGGTGCATTTACAAGCAGCGTTGTGGAATCTGATGTTAACTGATGCGGGATTTGATGTGGTTGGTAATAAGATTTCATTACTTGACACCTTGGCCCTCGCTTTCCAAGCGGGTGCCGCAACTAATGCGGCGTTAGTTTTGGAGCCAACCCTGACAATAGGAAAGCCAGTTTACGCTGCTTCTGCGCTTGTGTACGAAAAAGCCGTTCTTGCTATTGAAGCAATAAAAGGAGGAGCAACACCTCCTGTGAGGCGAGAGGTTACAAATACGAGAACCTGATTCATTGGTCAAATAGTGATCGCGACCAATGAGAGAGAATTCGCGCATGACCGCACCCGCCATCACTTCAATTGCTCAAGACAAAAACGGCAAGATATCGATTGTGCAACCCTACGTCTGTAACTTTGATTTAGGTTGAGTCATTATCGTCGTTCCACACGATATATCGCTTGTCGGCATTGCTCCATTCATCGTCAATCTCGACGAGGATGGCACTGACAAGC
>WLWI01001770.1_pt1 | contig 18594 bp, 13 predicted proteins | sample 6701501 | NCBI WGS metagenome assembly WLWI01 (sample SAMN12718690, study PRJNA515312) | sponge metagenome | isolation source: marine sponge | host: Mycale hentscheli | place: New Zealand: South Island, Marlborough, Capsize Point | collected 2014-11-01
TTGTTCTCTTGAACTGTATTCTTCTACTAAAACTAGTTTCATCGGGTGTGTTGGAGCCATATTATACTCTCTCTCAAGAAGATACCAGCAGTTCAGCAGATTCTTGCCAGTCATCAGGCAATACTGCAGTGGCCTCTTGGATCTTACTGCCTTTCTACTACTTCCCAGTGCTTCTGTTTCTAATTTTATTGTTTCCATACTTTAGAAGAAATCTTACAAAATTAAGGTTGGTTGTTAGCTATTATAATTCAATCTATAGAGAGATCTTTGTCAGGGATTTGTTGTTATACTTATGCTACTAAAATCCTGGGGATTGCTGCGATATTCTTATTTTATATTATTTTATTTGTTTATTATTTAAGAAATGGCACATTAATATTGAATGAGAAGAGAGAGGCTCGACCAATGGACCATATGGAGATGTCTGGTGAATTTACAAGTAGCTATATGCCACCACATGCCGTCTCAGGCACGGAGATATATCTTCCTGAATATGAAGATGATCTGTTGCTGTCACACCAATAAAACATTCAATCGCACATTCATGTGATCATTTATGTAACTAAACATATACCAAATCATTTATGACGAAGTAAATTTTGGAGATCATTGCCGCCGTCTGACAATTGGATTGGAATAGCTATCAAAGAGAGCTTTGGAAAACTATAAAACAACTAGCCCATTGCCTAGACTGATAAACTCCGGCACAAAATATACAGTATTGTATCAATGTCTATCAAAGTGAACAGTTATACAAAATGATATCTTAGCTATGAATAAAGCCCAGGAGGTGCAACTAATTATTATGCAGCAAGAATACGATTGCTATTGAGATGACGTGAATATTAGCAGTTTTTACAGCAAATTTAGAGACCTATAATGAAATTTAACCCGACGTTTCAACTGGCCAAGTCGGCAGAACTCTATGTGATGATTTTATACTAGTTCTTACTCCAGGATTAAGTCCGAGTATTCAGAGAGTGTATAGTTGGACATCAAAACAGCATTTAAGTCGGGCATAGTGTTATAGCATACCATGGAAATATATATGTACTGAACAGGGCCTAATACCTGTTGCCACATAGGAAATACATTAAAGTAAACAAGATGTGGCTTAAGGCAATATTTCCCCATATTACCTGTGTTCATAGTTATCACGTTGGGTTATCACATCCCACCAGGTTATACAAGTGTTTACTGCACAAGAAACTTGTTACTATGGTATTCACACATGAGCAGTACATAATAAATGTATTGTTCATTGGATACTGCAGAATATCACTCGTCTGATTGGTCATATTTATGCTCGTGCCTGTGGCACTCGTGTAAATACTAAGCCAACAGACTTGTGATATTCTCCTGTATCAATGGATCATATATATGTATGTATAAATAATATATATATATATATAATAATTATATATATACATGTATATAGAATACCAGGATGCCTGTAAGAAACATAACGAGAAGGTTTCAGCCATAGCTGAGCATGCTTGGGAACAGCATCAGTATAATAAATTGTAGACAAAGCCACTAAGAATTGTGAGTTGGAAGCTCTACACATACAAAGGACACCAGAAAACAATAAATTCAATAGAGACATGGGTTTGGAGCTTTCTGGATGCTGTATGTCTATGCTGCATACAAATTATCCTACAGGATATATTAAACACTCAAAATGCCCACCAATTTACCTTGCTTTTTAACTAGTTTTTTGTTAGCTACTTTTGCTCAATATTTGTGGAGTCTCTAGGCTCTTTAGAGCCTGCTCTGTTTGCATTGTCGTAACTATTAATTTGAAGTACTTGATGTAGCTAGGTGTTTCTGCTCTTCCTTCAAGTTTTCACTTCTGTTAGTTACACTCCTAACTCTCTAATGCAATCATCTTACAATATCTCTCAGTTGGAGGGCGAGACTTAAAATGAAGGTATATCTCTGTGTGTAGGTTTCTGTAAACAATGCACGTAAGCATACCATATCAATTTCTTGCAGATGTATTGTGTATGTATGTAAGTGTATATATGTATATATATGAGAGGTGACAAGTAAGTTTCAGCCACTACTTGACATGCTTGGCAGCAACTCACCCAATAAAAGTAGTAGACAGAGCCACTAAGAATCGTGAGTTGAAGATCAAGGAAGCTTTACACAGACAATCATCCAGAAAACAATAAATTCAATAGACATAGGTTTGGAGCTTCCTCGATGCTGGTTGTCTATGTTGCTACAAGTCACCTTACTGGATATATTAAACAGTAAGAATGCCCACCAAATTATCTTGGTGCTTACTGTTTGTTTATAAGTGTAGTTAGTTATTGGCTGCTAAAACTGCTACTAATATATCAGCCGATACATGAATCACGAACTCTACCATTGAGATTATTAAAATGTGACATGCACATTTTTATACAGCAACTCACTGTTTAATACTGGCTGTTGACCATCAGAGAAATAACTCAGAGTAGTAGCTAATATTATTTTTATGAAGTCCCAACTTGTTTTCTTTAAAAGTTCTGACTGAACATATTTAAAAAGTGTTGTTGTTTTTAATAGCTAGCTAGGAGTTTAGTTTTAAATCAGGGAGAAGAGAAATTCTGAGATTTGGCAGAGAGAGTGGGGAATTCACAGCCAGTTAGAAAGAGAGGGGAACAGTCTGGCTATGAAACTCTGTGTGTGTGTGTGTGTGTGTGTGTGTGTAAAACAAAACAACCCTTTATGCCTCGCCTCACTGTACAAACTATAAACCACATACTCAAGATGCCAATGATTGATAACCACATGGTCTTGTGTTTCACATTTTAGGTTTTATGAACCCAAATTTGCATCATAAATAAAAACCATAACAATTTAAGGGTTGGCTTTCAAATCTTTTAGTGCATCTTCAACTGTTTTTCTGTCTTGACCTGAGCATTCTTTGTTGGCTCTCAAATAGTACTCAGCTGCAATGGCCACTAGAGCATTCTTACCCAATTCATGGAAACCTGGGTTCACAAAATCTATAGCTGCAATAGCTAACATGTAGGCCTGAGTGAAGAAAACAGAACTGGTGATGGGTCCTTCAACAGCAATCTGAATGGTTACCAGGCTGAACACTAAGGAACCCACAACAGCTTCAAGAACAGGTCCCTCCAAAACACCTTCTTCTTTCAGAGCCAAGATGTGTGTTTCAGTGACAGAACGAACCCAGCGAACAGCATCCGCACACGGTTTTAAAAAGGTTTGCCTGCTAAATAGCCTCTTCAAAGTATCAATAAGTGATTGGAATTCAAGAGGAGCATCCGGTTCATCAGTGTCGTCCTCATTCTCTTTCGAATTAAATTCTCTCTCGGCTCTTTCAGGAATTCTCATAAATTGTGCTTCTGGAACAATACGTTTGGCCTTAACCCATTCGCCATCAGCCACCATGTCTAGGCTGGAAAGAGCTGTGCAGCATTTTGTCACTTTCTCCAGCACCCTCCTGATGGGAAACATACCAGTGACAAACTCTGTCTTTTTCACAAACAGATTGAAGAAGAAAGTAAGTGCTGAGCAGTTTAGGGTGTGGATATAGCAGGGAATCTGCTTTCCAATCGGTTCAACTATATACTCCAAGCAAGCACATCCACTCAAGGACTGTTTAATGCATGAGGATATATTGCCAGCATGTGGGCACTCCAGTATCAGGTATACTTGACTTGGCATGCCACCCTTAAAAATAGCTTTGCCAATTGCATCACCTGACAGTGACATTTCAGAAGACTTGCAGTTGTATTGATTGAGTACTAATGAGAACCTCTCCACTGAAGGATCTGGTGAAACTGCAATTAAACCGTCTTCTTCTTCGCTGATTTCCAGACCAACTTGGCGATCCCACTTGTCACAAGCTCTGCCGGCGTACACAAAGACAAACAAACCGTCTTCGCCTTGGGCTTTAGAAGCTTGTTGCTTAATAGCATCGAGAACTCCTTCCCTGCAGCAGTTATTGGAAGACGACAAAATTAACTCGCTCTGAGAATCCTTTATGAAAGAAGCGTCTCGAACAAATGTTTCGTATATTTTTTCGGCATCTCGATCGGAATTTACCAACACTGGGCGCGAGGCATCTTCATCTTCAGTGCAGGAGCAAGAAGCAGTGCTACCTACCACGAGCAGTGCACTGTTAGATGAATAAACTAAAGCTTTGGGAGGCTTTTGAGCAGACGTCGCCATGTCGGATAGGAGTAGCGGAGATAGTTTCTTTGTTTATTTTTTTCCTTTCCAGTGGGTGGGCGGGAAGGCCAAAACAACTGACCGTGACAGCGAGAGAGCGAAAGCCAGAAGCCAGAGCAGAGTGATGCAAGAGCACTAGGATAGAAGCGCGCGCATATAAGCCAATCCATTTATAGAGTTAGACACGCCTACTATGTGGTTGTGTTATTGTATTCATGATGTCTTTTCTCCTACTGCAATATTACTGCTAGAGGATAGGATGCTGGGATGTGGCGGCTCGTATTGGTATTGCTATGCTCTGTGATTACTTCTAGATGCTACACGGTGGACTGTGCGGCTATCCTCCACGTGACTTCGTGTGGAATAGCTAGGAGTTGCGTTAAGTCCGACGTTGGGGCGGAGTGGACATGTTGCAATCTCCAGACTGCACTAGAACTGGTAAAACAGAACTATTGGAGCAACAGGACAGTGTCTGTGCTCATCCCTGCAGGTGAGCACGTGCTAGAGTCTCCAGTCCATGTAGGCAGCACCAGTGTGGAACTAGTTGGAGTCCAGAGTTCTGCTGCATCTCTCCCACTCACCAACATACAGTGCACATACCACATAGAGGTGGACCAGAACCAACTCTTCAACCTCAGCTATGTCTACACAGACTACAGTCTGTACTTCAACAACTCCAAGTCAGTGTCTATCTCTAACATAGCCATGAGAGGCTGTCAGTTTCCTATCAGACTAGACACCATAGGAACAGTGGAAATTACCAATAGCTCATTCCAGTAAGTTTGGCTAAATAGATTGTAATTTACTACAAGCAAACAAAACATAGTCAACGCTTTATTAGCCTTTACAGGAAACTGTACGCAACACACAAATGAGTTGGGTATTTTTGTTTTGCTTCAGCTACTAAGCTCTTAACCAGCTAAAATTCTCAAGTTTCTAGCTAGCCATAATGCAGTTCCTAACTTTCTTTAAAGATTCATCATGGTGTATTTAGATATAATGTCTCCAAGTTTAATAATCACTCCACTTAAAGATGGGAAGGCCACAAACTATTAGTATTAGATAGAAAATAGAGACAAGCCACAATTCACTCTCTTCTCCTCTTATTTCTGCTGAATACTATTAATTGATATAATTGTATGTCTTCATTCTTTTCCTTTGCTTTCTTTCACATTTTCCTCTCTTTTTTTTTCTTTTCTTTTTGCTGCTTTTTTCCTTCTTTTCTGGCTTTTTTGTGCCAGCACAGCAGAACAAGGACAGAGAATTTAGAAATGTTAGTGCCTACCAATGTATGATATACAATGGTTGCCTAATATGATCTGCAGTCAGTCAAGGTATATTGTATTAACTCACTTGCTCAGTGCCTACCAATGTACATGATATACAATGGTTGCCTAATATGATCTGCAGTCAGTCAAGGTATATTGTATTAACTCACTTGCTCAGTGCCTACCAATGTATGATATACAATGGTTGCCTAATATGATCTGCAGTCAGTCAAGGTATATTGTATTAACTCACTTGCTCAGTGCCTACCAATGTACATGATATACAATGGTTGCCTAATATGATCTGCAGTCAGTCAAGGTATATTGTATTAACTCACTTGCTCAGTGCCTACTAATGTACATGATATACAATGGTTGCCTAATATGATCTGCAGTCAGTCAAGGTATATTGTATTAACTCACTTGCTGTTACAACTTCATTTGTCTGCAGTTTTTTACCAAAAATACAAAGTGAAAAGGCACTAAATCATGTTTGTATATCTTTACAGATTGTTCACAGAGGCAGTATTTGATATCTTCAACTCCGTAGATATCACCATAATGAGCAGCATCTTCTTCAACAACAGTGGCACGGGTATTTCTAGAAAAGCATTTAGAGGCAACACTGGAGCAGTATCCATAGGATTCAATAACATAGAGTTGGACCAACAGGAAGGAGGCCAGCCTCAAATATCAGTCTCCAACTGCAACTTCACCAGAAACCGTGCTACTGCAATTGCCTTAGTTCGTTCTACCGATGCCGTGTTCACCAATAACATATTTTCAGGCCGAGGCGGTGGTCTTGGAATTTTTATCGATGACTCTCGCTACAACATCACCGCCTTTATATATGATAACGTGTTTGTCAGCAACTACGGTAGATCATATGGCGGTGGTCTATTTATAGTCATTTTTGGGGAAGACACTCAAAATGTGTTCTTGGTGAAAAGAAATGAGTTTAAAGATAACTTGGCAGAGCTTGGAGCAGGAGGACTTCTCATGACGTTCAACTCGGCTGGTTTCACTGAAGCTCCACACACTACCATTGTATCAGAGTGTTCGTTTATTGGAAACTCTGGAAGGTCTGGAGGAGGAATTCTGACAAGCATAGCCAGCCAGAGAGGTGAGTTTTGCAGTCAGTCAGTTGGGAAAAGTGATGGCTACATGTCCTTTAATCAGCAATAGTAAATTTAGGTTGAATTGACAGTTACTTTCTAATTAGACCAAAACATACTTTCAATGTGTTGAAAGAAGAGAATTATCCTAAAATAGGTCACAAAAACAAACAAGGGGGTCTTAATTTAAGCATATGTATTATATATATACATTATATATAAAGTATTTAGATATTTCTATTTTTTCTATTTTGTTATTAATTTAGTTTCTAGTGTGTTCATTCTGGAGAGGAGTAATTTCACAGGACACAGAGGATTGGGGGTTGACACTGATATTGGGTCGGCTTATGCAATGTGGCTTGTTGATCTGAGAGATAGGGGCCTCTTGCGCACAGCTTTCACCATCTCAGACTGGTTAGTAAACCATAGGAATGGGGACATGGACCTACATGTATTTGTAATTGATAGAGTTCAAAATCAAAAATTAAAAATGGTCACAAGTCACTTATCTGTGTTAAAAATGTTTATTCGGCCATTTTCAAGTGCTAAAAGTATGGGCCAATGAGAGAAGTTCATTTTATTCTGCTTTCTAAACTGCATTGACCATTTGTATATCAATTATTTTTGTAAATAATCAACATTAATAAGTGATCAAATAATTATTTGGAGTGTGTAACTACAAGACTTGTAATAAAGGAATGACCTCACCATTACCATCAGCTGTAGCTTACACATAAGATTTGTCTGTCATCAGTCAGTCTCTTTGTGTGGCAGTCAATATATCTGCAAAAGTTATAGCTTGTTAGCTCTGTTTGTTTGGGTTGACTTATAGCATCTTTGAAGACAATTCGGGAGTTAATGGAGTAGTGAGTCTGGGATATGCACCTTTTGAATTTCTCGGAAGAAACCTCTTCACACGCAATGAAGGAACAAGTTCACTGAGAGTAAGTTTACTATCTCATCTCGTTTATTATTATTTGTTGTTTTTATTAAGTTATTTAATGCATTGAATGAATAACCATGTCTGAATATGTACATCTATATAATAATACGCTTGTGTGTCAGTAACGACGACAACAACCGATGACCGACGGTGTGTGTATTCATGAATAGTTCATAAGCTTTAGGCTGATTGGTAAGGCTTCGTCAGCTCACGGTAGATAAAGTGTCGTCACTTTCAGTAGAAATTACTGGTTAATTCTAAAAAGTGGGTGCAATATAGTCCGGCGTAGCCAGACCCGTTACCGAACCGCTACGCTGGGAATGGGTCTGGGGACATGGCCATACCAAATTTGTTTTGCTGCACATATATTGCGGCGGTCAATTACAGTTAGCAAATTACCGGGAATAGCCCTTCCTCAGCCACAAATAGAAATTCCTGTGCGTGTCAGCCACCCTTTCCAATGCTAGGTTAGCAATCATGGCTAATTTGCGGTAGAAATTCAGGTACAAAGGAGGTGGGGCACTCACCACTTCCACATTCCTCCAGAACAAATTTGGTACGGCCATGTCCCCAGACCCTCCACGCGCTTTGCGCGCTACGTGGGTCTGGCTACGCCAGACTAGGTGCAATACACAAAGGAAGGCAGTGTAGGTTTAAAAAAGGAGGCGAATGTACGAAAGAGAAAGTAAAAGGCGATTAATCGTAGCTAAAAAGCGGGTGGAATCGGCAGGTAAGGCCGCGTAGGTTTAAAATGGAAGGGAAGAGAAGGCAAAAAGGTGAGCGATTAATTGTAACTAAGAAGCGGGTGGAATCCACGAGTTGTTTCCAAAAGGAAGGCAAAAGTACGAAATAGAAGACAAAAGTTTCTCAAAGTAGGACAGAAATTAAGAAGCAGGAGAGATAGGAAAAGGGGACTCCGTGACTCAGAAGAGGAGCTGAAGAAAGGAGAGGTGGAGTATAAGAAAAGCTCAGATAGTTCAGAAAAAAGAGAGCAGGAAAGGGAAACTTATGTAACCTTAACCAATGGTAGAGAATGGTAACTGAGCAAGATCACTTGTGCTACTGCATTCTTAATTTGCAATACGTCAAGCACCACAGTGGCGGGTACTTGCTAGTATATATTATTGTTACAATTATCAAGTTCTGACCTTTCATAAACGCTAGATTGAAACTTTCTCACTTAAAGGGGTCTGGAAGAAAAAAAACAAAGGAAAAATGTGAAAAAATCTTAGTTGTCGCCAGGGATTCAAACCCAGGGCCACTGGCTTTAGCCACCAGTGTTCTAACCACTGAGCTACAACAACCCTCGACTTCCAAGACCTTCATATTTTTCCTTTATACATAATTGGTGGTCTGTTGAGTACGAGACTGCAGCAAGCAGTACTACTCAACAGTATAAAGGAAAAATGTGAAGGTCTTGGAAGCCGAGGGTTGTCGTAGCTCAGTGGTTAGAGCACTGGTGGCTAAAGCCAGTGGCCCTGGGTTCGAATCCCCGGCGACAACTAAGGTTTTTTCACATTTTTCCTCCGGACCCCTTTAAGTGAGAAAGTTTCAATCTATATTATTGTTCATTAGTTTAGCCATTGAGTTGGTCACATTTGATTTTCATTAGTAATCAAATTACAATTAAGTGCAATATTGTTACATTCATTCCTTTTATCAAAAACCTTCGCTTTATTGCTCAATATTATTGCATTAGATAATTGGAACTTTAGTAGAAGTGTATGGAAGTATTGAGTTTTATGACAACAAGGTTGCTGACTTGGCAGCACTGGAGCTCTTGTCTTCATCACAGATGAGACTGCACAGTGGAGCTCACATGGAGTTTCAGAGGAATATTGGAAGGTGATTAAATGTGATCTGAATCCGTCTATGATTATTAATTGTTGCAATAATTACTACAACTCATTCAGCCTTCAAATTTCTATCTTTCTGGTCATTTCTACAGAAAGACCATATGAATTTTTAACCTAATCAAAGCCTAAAGACTGGATGATATATACGTTATATATGTATAATTTCCATTAACATTTTATTTTACTTAAAATTATTATCAGCCTGATACAGTGATGGTTACAGGTCCTATAATATATGAAAATGCTGTTGTATGCACTAAATGGTTTAACTGTTTGTAACTTGCCAGAATTTATTGTTTTTTAAAAAGCAAGCAGTTAATATGATAAATAATTCTCAGTTGTAATAAGCCAAGGTTACTTTTTTACTGAGTCAGAACAAGTGATATTTCTATTATAGAATGACTCACCCTCCTACAAGGAAAAATATATTATGTCAGTATTTCATGTAGTGACTCTTTTTAACATTTAGATTTGGAGCTAGCATTTTGACTAGTTATGGGATATCACTGCGTGCATTGTCAGCAATTACCTTCAACCCTCAATGTTTCATATTGTATGAAGACAGTAATGTCCCTCCTTCTGACTGGTCCAATGTAAGTCATTAATCAAGCTAATGGGTTACTTGTTGATGTGATGGTTCAGTTTTATTTCTCTGTTTCTTAAGGTGTCAGTGGTGTTCCGTGAGAACGAAGCTGTATTGAGTTCTTCCGTGTATGGCTCCACCTTTAAAGAGTGCACATGGTCTTCTTTGCGAACTCCCTTCTTCAATCCACATTCTATTCTCGAATGGCCGTTGTGGGATCAAGGGTAAATTGCAAGGAGACAAAATGTTTTGTATTAATCATTTTCCGATGTCTCTTATTTAGAAATGACAGTAAGAACACTGGATATGAAGATGTTTTTGCTCCTGATCATCATATTGGTACTGTGGCTGTAGCTCTTCAGACACTAACATCAGTAAGAGATTGTAATTAAACAGTATTTGCAATCAACTGGCATTCAATTGGTTCCAAAAATATATACTAAATTCCTCTCCTTTCCTGCTATGACTTTTATTACTTATTTTAAGCTGTGTTCCTTTGTAGGTGACTGCTTGGCCTGGGTACTTATTTAAGTTAAACGTCACTGGCACAGATGAATTTTTCAAAAGTACAGCAGCAGTTACAAGATTTGACTTCATGGCAAATGTAAGTCATTTTGTACACCTATAGTTAGGTAGTTATTACAGCTTTGAACTTGTAACGCACTTTCTTAACGAGAAGCCTGATGACAATCTGGTAACCTTTACCACCACTGAAAACTTGTTTGTATGTTCTATTTTGTGATATAATAGTGCCTGCAACATTAGGAAAACAATATTGTACAACAGTAGGGACTAACTAATTTTAACAATTAACATCACATCCTTTGTTGTTGTTGTTTTATTTTTGTTTTGTTTGTTTTGTTTTTTTTGTTTTGTTTTCACTAATGAATACATCAATCACTGAGGAACATTCTATGTAGCAAATGAATTTATTTATTTATATGTCATAGCTACAAGAAGTTGCAAGTTATGACGAAGTATCACACCTCGTTGTGTTTTGTTTCTTTTTTAGACTGTACGTGCATCCATCATGCCACAAGTAGTCATAATCGAGGCAGGAGGATCTGATTCTACCCTGCAGACTGAATTCTCTCTTCAATACTCTGTGTCAAACAGCAGTGCAGTGCTCATAAACAGTACAGTGGGAAAAGTTACAGTTAATATACCATTAGAGAGCTCTGAGGTTAGTAAGAATAAACACATCCCTTTTAGAAGTGAATATTTCATACCCCACAATGCAGGTTTCCTCGAGCACCTTTGAAGTGTACTCTGACATTTGTCCCGGTGGGTACGGAATAAAAAATGTGTCTACCCTGGGGGTAAAATGCTATTGTTTGGATCAAACAATTGATAAGATAGTCCATTGTGAGGATGACCAGGAATCCATCATTGTACAAGTAAGTGGAAGAATAAGTGAGGATTCTTCTTCTTGCTGAAAAAGAGGAAGTGTTCACAATGGTGGTGTAGGTTGAAAAACTGTGTGAACTCATTATTGGGCAAATCACAATGGCTTTCTGACCTAACTGACCGTTGTAAAAGTGACTGAGGCAGACCTGAAGTACTGAACTTGTGTATGATTCTGTTGTTTATGATAAAAAGACAGCCTATCTAGTTTTAAAGCAGCTGATGTACTTTGCTAGAAAAGTACTTTGGATTGGGGGAGAGAAGAAGGAGGGGGTTGGGGGTGATGAATAGACTAAATAATTCTACATTTTATTTATTTTCTATTTAGGATGGATATTGGGTGTCAACAACAGTTTCCATGGAAACCCACAATCATGTGATGCATTTCTACACTTGTCCAGCAGGTTATTGTCGCTGTGTGCAAGATAGCAGTGTGGGGATCAACAACTGTGTATACCTTTATGTCAACAGTGATCCAGATGCACAATGCAGCTGCAATAGACATGGTTGGTAACCTTGCCGTATTTCAATGGACTTTAGTCTCATTAAATTGACACAAATAAATAGTCACAAAAAGTGCACAAAACAGTATGTAGCATTGAAGCACCATGTCAGTGAGGTGTTTGTGATATGGTTAAAACAATATTATATTTTTATCATCAAGTGTAAGTTAGCAACAACTTAATAATAATAATAATAATAATAATAATAATAATTTTATAGTAGTGCTATTCTCTGCTGTAGTCACATTCTGTGATGATGTAATGCATGACAACCATTAAAGTCTTGAGATAAAAATGGTTACCGTGAGGTGCAGTCTTTAGCAAAATATCTTTCTATTCTTATGGCCTTGATCATTTTTGCAAACTTTTATGCAATTATGACAATTCAAGGTTCTTTCAATCCTACTGTCAGACGTAATTGAGTTGAACAGTTTTTGTTTTGTTTACTGGTTGTTTTTTGTTTGTTTGTTTATTTTTTGTTTTTTTTATTGTCAGGGTAATTTATGTATTCTTACCGACTTTCAGAGCAATCTTGTATTATAAGTTTCAGATCATGAAATTCATACAATTATATTTTAATGCCCTAGGTGTTTTATGTGGCTCCTGTGAAGGTCAAGGGGTCAGTGCACTCAGCGATATGTGTGTCAGTTGTGCTAATAGAAACATATTTCTCATTCCTCTACTGAGTAAGTTTTAGATAAAAGTTTTTTTTGTTGTTGTTTCTGTTGTTGTTGTTTTTTCTGACACTGAACTCTTGACATACTTTGAAATTTTGGGAATGAGATATTGAAGGTGAAGAAGAACTATGTGTAAATATTTTTCTAGTGCAATTAACATGTTTACTATGGCAAGCATTTGTGTATACATAATTCACTTGCTAGCACTCGGTGATATGTCTTGGAAGTCGCTGTTTTAAAAATTTACTCTTTCAATATCTCAGAATGAAATGAAAATAACCCGAAATCTTCAAAACCTGTCTTTGTCAGATTGTATTTGGATCAACATCTATCTTACTACATACTGTTATTATTCTAGTTGTGGTACAAATAGCACTGTATGTATCAACATCTATCTTACTACATACTGTTATTATTCTAGTTGTGGTACAGATAGCACTGTATGTATCAACATCTATCTTACTACATACTGTTATTATTCTAGTTGTGGTGCAGATAGCACTGTATGTATCAACATCTATCTTACTACATACTGTTATTATTCTAGTTGTGGTGCAGATAGCACTGTATGTATCAACATCTATCTTACTACATACTGTTATTATTCTAGTTGTGGTGCAGATAGCACTGTATGTATCAACATCTATCTTACTACATACTGTTATTATTCTAGTTGTGGTACAGATAGCACTGTATGTATCAACATCTATCTTACTACATACTGTTATTATTCTAGTTGTGGTACAGATAGCACTGTATGTAGTTATAGTGCTGGCAGACAAGCAGCTAATCCCCTCACTTTATCCACTAACTTTCTATGTCCAAGTAAGTGAAATGCTCACCCATTGAGATGAACCTGCATGATTCACATCACTTTACCGACATTCTGTTTAGGTTATTCCATTCACAGGATCTTACTTCCATGAAAGTTTTCAAACTGCTGGACAAGTTGTAAGTGCCAGCCATCAAAAGATCAAACCATCTGTCCTCTAGCTATTGAATAGGTCAAAATAATCTCTCTAAAGAGTAATGTCAGTTTTCTTTTTTGGAATAATTTGTTTGTTTGCATAGTTGCCAACTTTTCTAATTATAGTTCCAGGACACTAAGCCACACCCCAGACCACACCCAAAATCACAAAAATTATAAAAAAGCAATGATAGAATGATAGTTTAAAAGTATATATATATTAATGTAATATTCTGCAGCCCACGACAATGGGTAGTGGTCGTCGAAGTCTGCGCAGTCACTTTCTTCAGATCGAATCGATATACATGTATTCATAAAAAAAAAGCAATTCTAGAATCAAATAAACACTCCAAATTTTAGAAGAGTGGAAGCATTCGGTAGTTTGGCAGATCATGCGTAGTAAACAGATACAAAGTTTATCATTTCCAGGACAAACAATAGAAAGAGTACAATTCCGTTGCGGGACAGTGACTAAGTGATAAATCCGGGGCTATCCCGGAGCTTTCGGGACAGTTGGCAAACTATGTGTTTGTTTGTTTGTTTACTTCCTGTGCATGCTGTTACTTGTTGCAGCTTCGTTTTCTGGGTAGCTCAATGAGCTTCTACTTTCCATATGATTTTTGCCTCTACAACAATATGGATCCTTTTATCTCTTATGTGCTGCGATATCTTCCCTTGTTTGTTGCCATAGTAGTTCTACCATTTACCATCATTATAAGGTATTTCAAAAAAATTGTTCATTTATTTATTTATTTATTTTTGAGTTATTTTGTTGATCAGAAAAATGAAGTGGCAGCGTAAGTTGAAGTATCATGGAGTGTGGGTTATAGTTCTCCTCATCTACACTCACACAGTGCACACTGCCATGTCCTTTCTCAACTGTCCAGCCATAACTGACACTAGTGGAGACACATTATCAGTGAGTGCATCTGAATTCTGTGTTGTGAGCACAGATGGTGGGTGAGCCAACCTAGCTAGCTGTATTTCCCACAAATGGTGGGTGAGCCAACCTAGCTAGCTGTATTTCCCACAAATGGTGGGTGAGCCAACCTAGCTAGCTGTATTTCCAGCAACAACAACAACTATAATAATTATTTCAGCCAAAAATGACTGAATCAACAACAACTATATTTAGAACTTAAATGTTGACTTTTACTATTACCTGAGATCTGTTAGCAAAACTGCATTATACTACCTTGCATTTGTATTAATTAAGCAGAAGAGTTAGTGCTACATGAAGTATCAGTAGCTATGAACAGCAAACCCTCAGCTACCAAAATGAACGGAGTTTTGAAATTACTCTGGTAAAGGGTCTCTAATGTCATAGTAACCAGTCATAGGCTTATTGTGACTTGAAAAAGAAAAGATTATTTTCTATGAAGTAATAGCTTTTAGCTAAAGAAGAAGCTGAGGGGTAGTTTCTACCTGTTCTGTTCAATTAAAGTATTATTATGTGGCTATCAATTTCTTATATATCCAAAAGCTTACCCGGCAACTTACTTCCTTTCCTTGTAGAGGTGGTTTCCCAATGGAGACATGATCTGTTTCTCTGGCAGACATCTTCCTGTGGCCATGCTATCAATCTTTGTACTACTTCTGTCAGTATTGTTCATTCCTATGGTGGCTGCCATAGCTTCAGGAAAACTCCCCTCTGTGATTGTAAGACAGACAGCACATGGTCATGTGATTGTGGAGTATATTAGCATCATTTGAATCACTCATTCCCAATCTCACTCACACTGTCACATGGCACCACACACACTCACAATAAACTAATACATACACACATATACTAATTATGACTAACTTTTGAATGTTGTAGGGATGGGAATGGACCAAGAATTATCAAGTTTCCTTCAAAGAAGGCTTTAAGGAGAACTACCAATGGTGGGCAGCAGTAGAACTAAGCAGGCGCTTGTTGTTCATTCTCTTAACAATTCTCTTTCCTAGAAGTCAGGTATGCTGTGATACTTCCAAATAGTGTTGCACCAGGAGTCAGATCAGATGGTGCTAATGATATTTTCCTTTTTTTCCTATTAGGAATCAGTTGTTGTTTTATTTACACAATTGTGACAACTGATACACTTTTTAATTTTGCAGCACATGACTGCTATGGTTTGTGAGGTCAATTGTTGTTGTTGTTTTCCCTCTCCTGCTTTTTTTTCTTTTTCTCCCTCTCCATTATCCTTCATTTACACTCGTACTTTTATTATACTCTCACTTTTATTCCCTTAATTATTTTGCTGTTTTGTTGTTGTTGTTGTTGGTGTTTTCATTTACCCCCCCCCCCCCCCCCCCCCCCCCCCCTTCTTTTTTTCCCCCCCCCCCCCCCCCCAAAATTTAAAAAAAAAATTAAAAAAATTTACTACTTAATGGTATTTTGTGGGTTTTATTTTTTAATTTTTTTTTTGGGTTTTGTGTTTGTTTTTTTTTTTTTTACTTTTATTCCCTTAATTTTTTTGCTGTTTTTTTTTTTTTGTTTTTTGGTTTTTCCTTTACCCCCCCCCCCCCCTTCCAAGTTTATTTCTTTTTCCCCAATGAAATGAAATCAAATTGAAGTGGTTTAGAATGTGACTGCTACAACTAGTCCAAGTGCTCCATGCTCAATAGAACTCTTGTATGCTACACTGAGTAATTACTCACCATGGTGGTCCTATCTTTATACTAAAGGTATCAAAACTTCAAACTTGACTTGGTACTAAACAGTTAAATTATTAGTGGAGCACTCACAGTTTCTGATTATGCTACATGGGCATTTCTAACAGATCGGCTATCAGCATATATTTATAAAATTTTCGACTATTGGAAAATTGGCTCCATATCAGTTCAGCACTACTTGCAAAATTGAATTAAAAATTTGATTTGGAGTTCTTAGCTCTAAAGTTGGCACATATATAACTTATATTTGCTATTAGCTATAATTAATATTATATGTATTATATGTATTGTAATGAAGGTTGCTGTACTTCTGCTAATGTGTATTGTATTGACTTTGTATGGATTCCATCGACCTTACAAGGACACTTTAACCAATGTACTAGAACTTCTAGTAGACCTCAACTCCATTTTTCTTCTCATCTTGATATCTTCAAACATTCTAGAACCATATTATTCCTTGCCTACCAAGAGTACCTATTCTAGTATGGATTGTACAGCAGCTGCTGGAATAGCAGCTGCCACCTGGGTGATATTGCCAGTGTACTACTTCTCTCCTCTCCTATTACTGATACTGTTCTCTATAAAAGTGTGGAGAATTGCTAGGTATGTTTGTAGTTATGTGCAACAATCTATACATTGAATATAGTTATTAATCACACGTGAAGATTAGAGTGGACTTAGCAAACTCCCCCCTGCCCCAATTATCATTTCATTTCCACCCCTCTGTATTGCCAGCACCTACCAGGCTGATGATGATAAGTGGTATTCATTAGCTGGCTGCTGGACTAACACTTGCTTTTACTTAACAGTAAGGTGTTAAAATCTCCAGCTTTCCAAAATTGTGCACCTCTCATATTAAAGACAACCTTCTTTGAAGAGTTATTGTGAATTCAAAGGACCCAGAGTGTATTAGGTAAAGGGTTTCCAAAGTCTAGTGGTGAGGAGGGGAAAAAAGTTATTGTTCCATGCAAACAGTACTTAGCTAAATACAATACTCATTGAAATTTCTAGTAGTACTGAATGTGACATAACCAAGTCACTACTTAATCGCCAGGAGCTACAAGTTAATTATGAATTACCATATTTTTTCTTACATATACAGGTATGCTATTTGGAGACGAGTTAGGAAGATCAAGTTAAGAACTAAAAAGGTACATCAAGTAGACCTAGCACCATTGAATTCTGTGAACTATGTCACTCTCAATGAAGCAAAAGTTACTAAAAATGAATTGGTACTTTCTGAAATATTTCAACAGGAAGAATTTTAAATCTACCACATACATACATACATACCTGCAACTCATTCAGTTCATCAGTGGATAAAATTTATGGTATATATTTTTTTTATATCAACAGAAAGTAGTCATTGTTAAAGTAACTGCAATTTATTAATTTTAATTGAATAATATCATTTAGCTTTTCAATATGCTAACAATTATAAAATTTATAATACTGAGAATAATCATGCTGGAAATGGAAAACAAACTGTGCCCCAGATTTGTAATAGATAGCAAATCATATTTTAAGTGTGTGTGTGTGTGTGTGTGGAACAATTGGCATCACGCACATGACTATGGGGTCAGGTGATTGAAGGCTAACCCCTGACCAACCACTACTAATAATAAAATCAATTGAGTAAACAAAAAGGATGGGGGTGATAAAGAAATTTACAAGCATTGGGATCGAAAAGATATATTTGAAAAAATTCAAACCCTAGAACAGACCATCACACACTAAAATACTACACTTATATGAATTAAAGACATAGTTTAAAGCAGTACACTAAAATCACAGCATGGCTGTAGCTACAGTATAACAGAGAATGCTGCGGTAATACCTGTATTAGTGCACTAACTATACACCAACACAAGTCAGCTATAGAAATGCTGTCAACAAAAACTTCTTCATTACATTTCACATAACAATTGAAAGACTGAATAGCTGATGGAAACAAAAAGTGAAATGAAAATTAAAAAATATTTAAGGTAAGTCAGGAAGGTCCACAGCTGCCACTGGCGTTCTCCAGTAATTGAAGTTGCTGAACTCTTCCTTCATTTCCTCATTGTCACATACACTAGCTGAATGTGACACATGACCTTGTCGTAGCCTCAGGGGAGGAAACTGTCCATCCACTAGGTCCACGAGGTATGTGTAGCTATACAACATTAAAAAAGAAAGGGGAAAAAAAGGTTCCTCACAAGGTTTTCTATCAGAGAAAGCCAAGCTAATCTTTACCTGGACTGAAAAGTGACAGACAACTCATGCTTCAAGATACCCTGGAAGGAGATCAAGGACAAGGATGGATGGAGTGGGAGAGGAGAGGGGATGTGGGAGAGGAGAGGAGAGGGGATGGGGATGTGGGAGAGGAGAGGGGATGTGGGAGAGGAGAGGGGATGTGGGAGAGGAGAGGGGATGTGGGAGAGGAGAGG
>WLWI01001771.1_pt1 | contig 18588 bp, 15 predicted proteins | sample 6701501 | NCBI WGS metagenome assembly WLWI01 (sample SAMN12718690, study PRJNA515312) | sponge metagenome | isolation source: marine sponge | host: Mycale hentscheli | place: New Zealand: South Island, Marlborough, Capsize Point | collected 2014-11-01
CACATCTATAGATGCCTCCAATTTGACTTTTGGTGACCTTCATTAAGGAATTGCCATTATTAATTATTTACTTTTTTTTATTTTTTTTTATAATTTGCCGAACAATATTATTTTTGATGAAAGGCAATTTGATGTTGTTTTATTTTTACCAACATTTTAGACATAGTAGTCTAATCCTTACTTTTTAAAAAATGAAACAGAACACTTTGCATCCATGGAGGCCTTCACTGACCTTCCTATCAGTGTTGTTTTGGTTTAGAGGTTCCAGATTGCTTAGTTTTATAGTTATTCATACTAAAAAAGAATATCTTGAGTATTTAGTTTTAGTTTTTTCCCCAAATTAATTTTTTAATTTAATATTTCCCTCAAAAATAGCATATTTCTATGAAATCTTAGGTTTTATAAATGAAGTATGATATATTTTATATCGTTAGAATAATTACTTGGTGGCAATTTATACCTTCGTTTAAATGACATAATTCAAGGTGATTGTTTACAATAAAAAAAATTACTTAGTTTTAGTTTTTATCATCCACTCTACTGGTAGTTTTAGTTATTATCAATTTTCTGTCTTCTAAAATTATTTAGTTTTAGTGTTTTCATGTTTTCTACAGTTTAGTTTTAGTTATTCTTACCAAAAGTAGAATAACCCAAAACTAAGGGGTTTTGGTTTTAGAATACTACTTCCTATGGCTTCCGTGTCCAATGGAGATTAGTCACCAATAGAGAAAGGTATGTATTGCCTGCAGACATGAGGCAAGTACCTCCTTTGTAAGTGCTTGATGAAGGCGTTTTGAAGCAATTGCTTCAAATAAACATCAATGCATGTGATTATTTTGGTTTAGCAATTCCAGACTTCCTTAGTTTTAGTTATTGATACTAAAAAAAATATCTTGAATGCTTAGTTTTACTTTTCCCCCCAAATTCTAGTTAACTAAAACAACACTAATTGTTAGTGCTTTCAAATTCAATAGCTATACTGCAAAAGTCAAATGCAATTTGTTTGTAAGCTTCTGCTAAATGTACTATTTTAATAATTTGATAAAGGCTTGAAGTTAAATGATTGTGTTTGTTTCAGGACTTCCTTAAATACATGCTAGAAGCACATGACCAAGTGCTTACCCCATATGTCTGGTTGCCCGAGAAAGACAGTATACTCTAACACACGGAATTCAGGGCAACAGATCCACCAAACTCCTTTTCAAATTATCATTTACATCATAACTAGCTACAACTTCAGATCCTGCTACAAGATGATGTTCACCTGTACACTTACTTCTATCGGCCTGAATGTTAAATAAAGCACATCTGATACTATTGAGGAACGTGCTACCAGGCTATCTACCTTTCAAAACAATGCCGTTTTTCACAACTAGTGCAACACAAACAATAAACAAATAACAAACAAAACAACAACAAAAACATAACTGAGAAAAGGGCGGGAGGTGGGAAGAGAACAATGTACACAGAAGTAAAAAAGATGACAGTTAAGGTTCAGGTTCCTCTGCTTCTATGTCTAGAACTGCTAGAGGTTCATTGGCTCTGTCAGGTTCATCATTGTCTCCCTGCCTGAGTAGAGGGAGGACACGCTTCACATGCTGCACACACACACACACACACACACACACATACACACACACACACACTGGTAATGCCATATATAACGCGACTTTATTAAAAGGTGTTTGTACATAATATAAGCAAACAAAAACAAAAAACAACAACAAAACAACAACTACATTTACTAGAATTTCATAAGATTATCATTGGCAATTTGAGTTTTACGATCATTGGCACCCTAAAATTAGGCAGAAATAGATACTCAATATGTATTTAAATAATAGACGACAAAAAAAATAAATTGAAAAAACAAAACAAAAAAACAACAACAACAAAACAGAAATAAACCCCAAGACGACTAATATATTTCTCATTCAGACCTATTTGCTGAAATTGTCAAAATCAAGAGATCGCCCTCAAGTCACACACACACACACACACCAAGCACATACACACACACTATAAACACACACACACACACACACACACACACCAAGCACACACTAACATTAATCAGTCTTGCATTGTACTGTTCTTCAGTCTCATCTTCCAAGTCATTCTCGTCATTGATCTTAGGTACGGCCATCTCCTCCCTCTCGAGCATGAGTTTGATCTTCAAGATGGGATACATTGTGATGGGATCAAGCTTGTTCTTATTGATCTTGTCCACCAAATACTCCTTGTAGTGAATTCTAGAAGGTGTGTATACGCGAGTGTGTGTGTAATGTATAATGAAAGTCATACAGCGAGAAATGGTACGTAAATAATGTCATGTGCTTATGTCATGTCATGTGCTTATGCGTTGTGTGATGTGTCTGATGTATTACTGTGAGTTAAAACACACGTCTAAAAATTTCTGAGCTGACAAGGCAATTAAGTAGTTCATAACGCTAACTAAGGAATGAGTCAGGGGCAGTATTATTTAATTAGATTGTTAATAATAATATAATAACACAGTGAGCAGTACAGAGTGGTACCTTACCTTGCTAACAAGAATTTATATCAGTTTTATCTGTCCGCAACGGAATACAAATGCCAAAGCTCCCCTGTAGCTTACTATTCCCTCTCCAAATCCGCTACACTAGTACCACACCCACAAACCACGCCTAGTTCAGTCAAGGTTCAACCTACGAGCAGAGTCCAGCGTGGTTTGCTGGTGCTTCAGCGCCACATTCTTCATCACGCAGTCCCACTGGTGTCTCCTTCTGAAGCATTACGCTACAATGCAACTTAACCTCACCATCTATACAGCAACAACAACATCATCAACAACAACAAATATAACCACAACATAGGCGGGGGAAAAAAAGAAAAAAAAAGAAAATGAAAAAAGAAAAGAAAAAAGAAAAGAAAAAGCAGCAGCAGAATGCCATGCTCAAGAAGCTGCTACTGAAGTACAAACTTTTTCCTCTTCCCTTCATTGCTTACTCTCTCAGGTTTACCTTCTTTCTTTTTCTTCCCGCCTTCCTCCTCCTCCATCTTGGCTTTGGCAGCCTCCACTTGTTCTTTGGGAGCTTCCTCATCAAACTCCACGTTATTCTTGCGAAGGAAGTCTTGTAGCTCCTTCACGTCAAAATCTCGCAGGTAGAAAAGACAATCTCGTGGGTGGTGGGCGTGGAGACCTTTGTTCTTGCAGGACTCAAACTTACCACATTGCTAACACAAAAACAAACACATGTATGTAAAGAATTCATTAGAGTTCTTCTCGATCTTACCATGCCCTTCTTCATGGACTGGCCACACCCACTGCAGAACTCGTTAGGGCATCGCGTACAGATGAAGTGCATGCAACCTCCTCTGGCAAGATCGTAACGCATGTGGCAGGCAGGGCACTCTAGAACAAGACAACAACAACAACAATTTCAATGATTACAATCAACAACACTAATAACAACAATAATAACAGTGATAATAATGTCTTAAAATAACAGTAAATTACAGTAGACCCTCACTAATGGGACCAGAGGGTGTTCAGATAAGTGAAATGTTCTGATAGGAATAATTATGGCTTATTAATATTATAGAATATTTATGTATTTTTTTCATTGTAATTAGTTCGTAGCCATCTCTAGCTGGGGGGCACAACTTTCGTACAGATATAAGATGAGACAGGAGATGGGCTTCAATTACCAAGACAATAATTAGAGCAGCAATAAACTTATGATTTAAGCATTTGCAATCACTTTCATTATTCACTTTTTAATTTTGCTTTTCGCTTATGAAATTTGAAGAATATTTCAAGGGGGGTGAAATGACTTCAAGGGAGGGGCAAGCGCCCCTGCCCCTCCCTAATGAACCCCTGCTCACGGTTCCACCTGGTTAGAATGGACGGGTGAAATTTAAGAATACCATCTACAATGCTACTCCAACACAGTCAGATGTTTATGATATGTATTAATAGCTTCAACATACAAATGGTGTGCCCCGAACTGTTCGGAGGGTCAACTGTACCAGCTAAACTTTTACTGTAATCAACTGACTACCCTTTACCTATTCCATTAGCATTGAGATGAGCAGCCAGTCCCTGCTTCTGGGCATCTGGATCATTGTCCTGCTTCCACTGAGCAAACTTCTCACAGCTCAGACCATCATGGGCTCGCTCCCACTGGAAATAGATAACAAGGAGAGAGAGAGAGAGAGAGAGAGGGAGGGAGAGAGAAATGGAGGACGAAGTGAAGATAGGGTACAGAACGTTTCATATCATTAATATAAAAATATATACACCATCTGGTACAATTCTTGTGTAGCAAAGTATTAACCTCATAATCTTCAATAGAGCATTTACATTCATATTTTTTTCTGCTCACTACCACACTTAAATACTACTGTATAATAATAATATAATAATGTAATAATAATAATAATAGTAATATAATAATATTAAATATACACACACATACATACAGACAGACAGTACACACAGTCATCCACCTATATCATGTGTCAGGAATACAAATGCACATACTCACTTGGAATTCTACAAGGAACTTACAAGTTTCCTACATTTGTGACACATCTTCTTGTGACAGTTTGGGCAAGCAATCTCCCTGGGAACAACTGCACCATCCACCTCAAACAAGAACCCATTAGGACACTAAGGAACAACAACAACAACAACAAATACGTAACTTCACACTCTGCTACTCCCAGCCAATGTTTTACAAACACTATATTCATAAACACGCCAACTCCGATCAAACACCGTTCACAATGGTTTCTCTAGCAGATTATTATTATATACTTAACCCATTTCCAATTTAGAACTATAGCCAGAGTGATCATCTTGTACTGTGAGTGTGATAGTTCAAGCCCCTTCTAAACAAACTCTGATAATGGATCACTATATTTAGACAACATTCCCTTCCGCTTTGTTTTTCCAATTGATGCACACCCCACTTCAAAATTTCAAATTGTAAGGAGTAGTTGCTATTTACTTTATATTCTTACTGCTAGAAGTACAAAAACCAGTGGTGTCTAAACTCAAACTTTCTCTCACAGTATGTCTCCTATTCAGTCAGCTCTCCTATGGCACAAATTATATACAGTAGAATGTCAGCATCTGAACACGTTAGAACTGAGCGGTGTTTGGATAACTGAAATGTTCAGACAACTGAACATCATAGAAATGTATTATAAAAACACTAACAAAGGGGTGTCATCAAGCAATTCTTCACGTCTGCACATGATTTTGGGTGTTCGGTTAACTGAAGTGTTCGAGAACCAATGTTCAGGTAATTGCACATCCTACTGTATTGTATCCATGCAACCCTTTACCTTTTCATGTTAAATGTGTGCCAAATAATTCATGCAACCATACATACAAGATGTGAAAATATGAGTTCCTAGTGTTAATTTAAAAAGGGTGTGTGTATCGGTACTTACACTGGCACACCAGATGAAGCTGGGCTGAGTCATGAGGGAGTACTCCATTAGTCTCGACTGCATTCTCTCGTAGTCATCACGTTCCAAATATTCCTTGGCCTGTACACAGAGAAGGAAATAGATAAAACACAAACACACACACAAAAAAATACAATTCGGGGCTAGAACAATTAAACATGAACATTATTCTTTCTTTTTTTTATACTCACCATGCCTGCAAGGATCTCCACATACATCTCCCCAGCAGCCTCTCTGTCCGCCATGTTTGGCATTGCACAGACAGGACAGTTGTAGTGCTTCACCTCCATGTTCTTCACAACATTGGAGAAGTGTCCCTTGAAGCATTCCTTGCATACAGAGTCAGTACACCCAGGGAGGGACAGCATCTGAACAGCCATATTAACAAAAGAAAGTCACACAAGCAAAATTAAAAAATAATACTAATAAAATATCAAAATCAGAGGAAAAACAATTCCCTTCTCATCTCACAAGTAAATACATTACAACTTTTGCTAAACAACAACAACTAGGGCACTAAACAACAACAACTAGGGCACTAAACAACAACAACTAGGGCACTAAACAACAACAACTAGGGCACTAAACAACAATGACTAGGGCACTAAACAACAACAACTAGGGCACTAAGAGTGCAAACCCTCAGCGTTAGTTAAAAAATGCAATAATTTTCAAAAGAAGCAACTATTGTTGAATAACAAAGTTCTTAATGTTTCAGCTTATAACATAACAGTTTTCTTCTATTAATGAATATAAATTTTAATTTATCTAGCGAGGGCATTTAACATTGGCCTGCTCTCTGGCTCCTTCAGGAACTTCAAGGGCCTTTTTGTGGGCATGACGTTTAGAATACTAAAACAAAACAAGCAAATAAGATACAAAGCAAGAAAGAAAACAGAAACAAAACTCAATGCAATTAAGGACTTGACAAAAAGACAAAAAACAACAACCCAACAACCTAAAGTAAGAAATGCTGTCCAGGGATAGAGGGAGAGTAGGGAACCAGTGCAGCCACAGGCAGGCGTCCCCTCTCCACAGCGCTATGGCCAGTCTCCTGAATAATCAGCCATTCTATGCTCCTGGGACTGATCCACACTTTCTAAAGCTCTTTTATGTGCTTGACACTCAGCCATACGCATACGGTTTTTACAACTTTCTGAGGACTTCATGGCAAATTAAAGGGACTTGAAAATCATCATCTAGTCTGAGTTCCCCCTTCTCTCAAGGCATAAAAGCCAGCTATCTTCAAGATCCGCTGTTGACAGAATGAATGAATGAATGAATGAATGACAAAGTAACTTGTACACCTCAAGTGCATGCATGGCTGAGAGTTAATAAATGTCTGCTTCAAATTTAATAACTTGTCTTTTTTAGCTGATGGACCAGAAAAAGGAATATAATTATATATATATATAAATACTTACTGCACGAGTCAGTGTGCAATATGGGGAGATATTTCACAAAAACAAATGTTCTATATATAGCATTCAATGGCAATTCTTTAGTCATGCCTAATTCTGTTCCGTACACTGATTTCATAATCTAATTTTTTTAATTTTAAATCTCTCAGCTGTAGCTATACCAAATTAAAAGCACAATATCACTTAGTTAGAATGTCTTTAAAAATTCCAGTTCTTTTAGGACCTCTTGGAGCACTGGTGCTTTCTCCAGTGACTTTGACTCCATAAACTTTTCCCATTCATGAAGGTATCTTTTGAAAAATAGCCCATATTGACAATAGCTCTTCTTTTATGCTAAGCTTCTTTGCAAACAAACAAAAAAGTACCTCAACTTTACACTCAAAATCCCCCCCCCCTCCCCCCCCGCCCACCCCACTTTCCCCTCTCTCCACTCCAAAAAAAAATCCTTGCATGAAACTCTGTGTATATACCTCATGGATGGAATAATGGCAATAGCATATTGGGCATTCTTTACTGAGGAAGGCAAGTGCCTCATCCACAGAGTTGAAATCTTTGACAGCCTGGATGTAGTGGTGAAGAGGATTATTCTGGTCTCCTTCTGCCTCCACCAAATCGATCAAATCCAACACCATCTGAGCCTTCACAGCTTCATGGAACTTGAATTCAGACATTAGGATACGTTTACGAGCCTAAAACACAGCAAATGCAATGTCAACCAACCCAAAAGCTATATAAAGTTAGTGTAATAATAGCAAATTTTTCTCTTTTTAACAGCTAATATTGTTAATTATAACTTAACCCGACGTTTCGACTTCTTGCCGAAGTCCTCTTCAGGGGTCAAGAAGTCTAAACGTCAGGTTAAGTTATAATTAACAACATTGGCTGTTGAACAGAGAAAAATTTGCTATTATTATAACTATTTCAGCCGAGAATGACTGAATCAAAGTTAGTATATTATGTAGACCGGAGAGGATCTTGCATAAAACTATTTTCAAAACCAACAAATCAAATGAAGAGAAAAAAACAAAACAAAACAACAAACAACAACAACAACAACAAAACAAAAACTACCCAACATATCAGATAGTCACACTTCACTGATTAACATCAATTGCAGTGTTTCACCCATAGATTATACAGAGCAACTGTTCTGGAAAAAAAAGAAGAAAAAAAAGAAGAAAAAACAACTACCCAAACATATCAGATAGTCACACTTCACTGATTAACATCAATTGCAGGGTTTCACCCATAGATTATACAAAGCAACTGTTCTGGAAAAAAAAAGAAAAAAAAAAGAAGAAGATATGCAACTTCTCATTATTCTCAGAAAACACTCCAATGGGAGAACTAATGCATGAAACCACATGCTTACTGAATCCAACTTCATACCTCCACGGAATGTTTGCCCACATCCTCCTTGTTCACGATAATCTTCTTAATGTTTTCATTGTACGTCTGCTCCACGTCTTTCATCTCCTTGAAGATAAACTCGTACAATGGCTCAAGCAAGTCCGCCTGGATGACGTAAAATGTCGCCTTGACGTCCATGCCGTTCCGAGACAGAGCTTCAGCGGCGGTATCCCAGTCTAGCGGACGAAGGGATTGGTCTCGATGCCTGAGGCCATTCATGAGGTCCAAGAGCTCCAGAATCTACACACGATACATCATACAGTCAAAACACAGCCACTCTTGAGTATGCAGCACAATAGCTCATCCACCACGACAAATACATTATAACAAAATAAAAATAATTAATAAATAACAGAAAATAAACAACAACAACAACAACAACACAACAATGATGATAATAGTATAACCACTCTCTTTCATTACAGCAAAAATAGCTTACAGACGTCAACATCTCTGTGAAACTTGGCCAACTGTGTCAAGCATTGACCAAATCTCTTCCGGATTAAAAGAACCAGACTAGTTGCCACATAAAGAGAAGCAAATACAACTAGTTCAACTATTGACTCAAACTGTCCAGGGAAAAAAAAATTATAATACTTCAATTATATCCGAAACCAACAACGAGAAAACTACAACTAAATCAACAACCAACAACCACCAAACTTGTACACTGAGATTTAGAAGAGGCGTGGTCATACGTATAAAATGAAGGCCAATGAGTATCAGTCACTAATATACAGTAATAGAACAATTAGTGAAGACAATGATATAATCTCAAGTTTTGGTAAAAGGTCACCACGAAGCAGAACAAGTGAGGATCGTTTGCCTACCAGGATGCTAATTTTGTTGAACTTGTTCTTTCTCGTTTGACACTTCTAATGCCTCTAGCAGACACATATACACACCCACCTGCCCACACATACACACCCACCCACCCACACACACAAACAGGTATATTTCGCAACTCCAGGGTTTCAATATTGTGTCAGATGAAATAACCTGGTACTGTGAGAGAAAATCCCTAATGAGGTTTCAATGAGTAATGCCATATAATATAGGCCACAGACTGTGCCAAGCAAAACATGTGATGACCTTTTACCAACTAGGATGCCAACATTTTTACATAAAAAAATACTGTATTGCTCCCTTTGAACTCTCTAATACATGTAAACAGGAAAAAAAAGGCTTGATAAGTAACTAGATTTTGAAGAGTTTCTGTGTATATATACATTGTATCCTGGGTGAGGATAACTGGATTTAAGAGCATGCCCACACGAACTCTTTCAGAACTAATAAGCGAAGTTAACTATAATGTCTCACAGTAAACATAAATTCTTATTTGTGACACACACACACACAGCACACAAACACACACACACCACACACACACACACACACACACACCTTCTTCTCCCTGCTCTTTGCTATATTCCTGCATGCCTCCTCCACACTGCCTTTAGTCTGCACTAACATGTCCCGGGCTTCCTTCTCCATGGGCATGCCCAACTTTCGCTTACCAATACGATGACGATGACCCACTTGACCACAAACAGAACTGAAAAGGAAAGACAACAAATACATAAAGAAACTCACACTACGCATCATTTAAACAAAATTATAAAAGAGGATTCTCAATTTGCCACAGAAACACTGTAATAACTCGTTCTATCATATTCAATTACACGTTGGCATCATGATGCGAGCCTACTTACGCAATGTCGGTGTAAATATGCTCCTACGGTATTTCTCAACAAAAGAATTTTTATATTAAAACCGGCAAATAACTATCCTCCCTCCCTTCCCCCCCCCCCCCCACCCCTTCCACCACAAACCACACAAGCTTGCAGTATCAATGCTACCTTAGGGACTAAATCCTCACACTTTCTAGCATTACCCACTCTATGATTCATGACATCACTTACAAGTAGGGGGATGTTTTCTCTGTTTTTCAATATTATGTGAGGAAATTTTCATTAGCCTATTTCGAATAACATGTAATGAGTATGCACACAACGGGTACCTCTTAATTTGCCTGTAAAGATCTCAAAGATGGCTTAGCTCTGTAACAAATAACGTGCCACTTGCTTTTTTAATCTGTCTTGTAAAAGAGCTGTTGCTAAAGTGACAACCACCTTTCACCCCGTCACATAGTTGTGACCCCACCCACTCAAATACTTTTGATAATATTAATTAAAACGTCCTTTGTCAATAATAATTGTTTCGGCCTGGGGGCAGGGATGATGCTTACATGACCCCCCCCCCCTCCCCCTATGATGCCTTACTTAATATGCCCATTACTCCTTAGAAACGTATCTCCATAGAAATATACAATCATTACTTCATCCGAGCAGAATTGGATAATTACTATTAACAAAGTAAAGCTAAAAAGTGGACATGTCAAAACTCCATGGTTACGTTGAAACTATTGCAGAGAAATTCACTTGAGCTAAGGCAGTGTGAAGTGCTATATAACAATGAAATATTAGCAAGGTGTTAAATTCCATACAGCCAATAAATAGCACCAATTAAAGTAGAATCTGAAATAGTACCCTCCTTTATGTTAGCAGATTTAGTTTGAAGTAGAGATTTCATCTTCTTGTGCTAAGTGACATACTTATTCTAGGAAGTTACAACAGCTGTTTCAAACAACATATCAGGTCTTACCCTCAACAACTTTCCTGTACATACACTTTACTAATAGAATGCTGACTGGCTATGATGACAACCCTTTACCTGACTTTATCTGCCCATACTGTCCTCAAGTACCGGAGTACAGGTCTGCCCCGAGCCTCGTGGTAGGCCTGATGGATCTCACCCAGACTGTAACTATGGGGAACACATTCCTGGAAAAAAATAAAAAAATAAAAATAATAATAATCAATATAAATGCCAGTAGCTGTAATAAATATTTCATATAATAATACATTTGCTTGTCAGGAATGACAACAAAGGTGTGTGTATTGTCATCAACAGGCTGGTAAAGTGTCATCAACAGGCTGGTAAAGCGTCATCAACAGGCTGGTAAAGCGTCATCAACAGGCTGGTAAAGCATCATCAGAATACGCTTGTCTGTCAGTATTGAGGACAAAGGTGTGTGTACTCATGAATAATTCATTAGTGAGATGGGTTGATAAAGTGTCATTAACAGGTCGGTAAAGCATCATCAGTAACGACGGTCTGGTGGTGCATATTCATTTAACACTGAGGTGGGTCGGTAAAGCGTCTTCAGAACACCGACCGTGGTCTTTGCATTCATGAATATATGGGTCAAGAGAAGCAAGTGAGAGAAAAAAAAGCGGACAGATGCAACTAAACACCAAACCAGGTGGTAGAGGATCAGGTGGTAGAGGATACTAATGCAGGAGTTTGTTTAAAGGGGGGGGGAGGGGCACTCGGCCCCCTTGAAATATTCTTAAAAATGTGTAGGCAAAAAAAAGAAACAAAGTTAAAAAGTGAACGAAAGTGATTGCAAATGCTTAAATCATTAGTTTATTGCTGCTCTAATTATTCTCTTGGGAAGTCCATCTCCTCTTCTATCTTAATTATGTACGAAAGTTGTGCCCCCCTTGAGATAGCTCAAGCTCGCCCCCCTCCCCTTAAATTAATTCCTAAAGCGCCACTGTGTGGCAGGGTACAACATTAATAACTTCAGTAATAACGGACTCCATCTACTAAACCACCTTTACCAGTTTCAATACCTTAAAAATAATAAACCATTGCTGCTGCTCCCAAAAGCAGCCATTGCTGCCACTGAACTCAGCAACTTGCAAAAGAAATTAACACTTTTGCTTTCAATGAGCGCTAGCATGTAAGCAACACCCCCACACTGTCACCCCTAGCAACCCTCCTCTCTCCGCTAAACCCCCTCCCTCCCACACCAAACGGCCAAGCCAATACTTCAAGCTGCAAAATGAAACGAAACCCAGCGCTATGCCTGTCAACTGCTTAAAGAAACAAACCCAGCACGACCCCACACGAGTCTGCTTGCCACAACTATGTACCCAGCAGTACACCAGCACCTCGTGAAAACACCTTGATCTTGCAACAAAATAAAAACACTCACTACCGAAAGAGGGCCGGATCCAGACATACTGCTGTGTGCAGGAGGAACACCAGAAAAATTGGATTAAAAACAAACAAACAACTCTCGTTTGCATGGCTGCTTATGCAGCTCCAGTGGGCGGGGCGTGTCATAGACAATACCCCTTTTATCGATCTCATTTCATTTTTTCCCCCTCACTCTTAATATCTTTTAGCTGTGTTCCTGCAATCAGTCTATATTTCCATTTTGGTTTCTGTTCTCACCAAATGAAAGCCTAGGAATGATAGTCAACAAAGCCAAGCACATAGCTGCTTTAATTTTTCAACTTCAGGACACATTTCTATACGAATACGGAGTCATATATCAATTTACTTGCTGAGTAGAAGTAATCATGCGTCATAGAATATTACACTAGCAACTATAATGAAAAGAACAACTCTTAGATATATTATATTCAAATACAGGTTGATTGAAATTTTTATTTTTATTCTACAAAGAAAGCTTGAATTTTTAATAAATATCAGTAAAACCGCATCTGTATTTCTTTCCAGAATTAGCAGAACAGCAATAGGGTAGAGAGTTCGCTTGCCACATTGCAGCTAGAATGAATCCTAGTTTTATCATTTGATATATTTTAAAGAGTTAGCTTCAGGAGAAAAAAAAAAAAAAAAAAAAAAAAAAAAAAAAAAAAAAAAAAAAAAAAAAAGGATGGTGAGAAAGATAGGATTGTTCTGCCCCACATAGTCTGTATGAATAACTAATAGTCAAGGGGCTAGACACAAACTAGAAGATCTAAGCAAACTATACTCTTTTGCTCAACTGGATTTGTGTTTTGTTCATATCACAGCACATTCTTGACACACAATTGAGTTTAACTTAAAGCTGACAACCTCTCATACCACTGTCCCTTACACATTTCAAGGGCATGTAGTAGTTGATTCATCAATCTTTGACACTATCTGGCTGTCCTTTCTTAAAATACTCTGGGTAAAGGGTTTTTCTATGATAAAGCAGCCCAGTAAAATAAAATATATGCTGATTTTTAAATTTTTTAAAATTTTTTTTAATGATTGGAAAGAATTCACATTGCTAAAGCTAATGGCTTTGCAGTGGCAGATTTAGTGACTACATAAGTTGTCAGGTAAAGTGTCACAGTAAATACACGCTACAATTTTTGTTTATAAAAGTTGGAATCATTGCAGGTGTAAAATATGACTAAACAGAGGCAAGTCTAATGAACTAAAAAGCTTAATCCCTATTGCTAAAAGGGACCACCTACTTTAAATAAAGAGCCTCTAATAAACAAGAAAAGCAAATGAACTCTTCCATATCCAATACCATAGGCACAAGTATTAACTTGTCCTGTACAAACATTTCAAAATTTACTGATATTAATTTAAAAGTATTTACAACCTTCTGCTCACTATTATCTCGTTTCTCACCTTGATGCACTCCAAGAGGCCCCACCCCTCTTCCTCAAGATTCATCAGGGAGGCATGAGTGTCTACTTCTTCTTCTGCCTTTCTTCTGGCCTCCTCCATTGAGTGCTCCTTCTCTTTCCTAATCTCGTACTCCCGCCGCTTCTGTTCTTTCAGTTTCTTCTCTTCCTCATCCGTCTGTTTGATCGATTCATACTTCTGCTCAAGTGCCATACTGATTTGTTTGTTGTTTACTACCAAATTAGCACCTCCAGCGTGACCAAAGTTGCCTTTACTTTTGCCAATATTTGCGTCCCTGTTACCTTGGCCGCCGCTAGCTCCCCTGGAATGCAAATCACCAAGATCAGGGTTCTCTTTCATTCTTTTCTCTCTCTCCTGCAAGGCCTTCTTGTGTTCAAACTCGAGGCGAGCTTTCTCTTTGTCCTCCTTCTCCTTTCTCTTGATATCTTCTAAGTTGGTCTCTACTTTCACCATGATGTTGTCACCAAGACTAGAATGACCTGCAGTTGGAGAAGCTACGCTGTCCCTGTGGCTGCTGATACCATCGTCCCTACTGTCGTTGTCAACCCAAGCTATAGGTCTTGCAGGAAGAGGCTTTTCTCTTTCCTTCGCACCTCCGTGAAGTCTGTAATCCAATCCCTCGTTACTGTACACGTCTGAAATACCCGTTTCATCCATGACCGCGCTTCTGTCACCCCGCACGTCTCTCTCATTGTGAACCCCAACCGGCGAGACTGCTCCTTTGGATCGCACCTCCTCATCCAGCGGCTGCAATTGGGTAAAGTGCTTCCTTTCCACTTGCTTTGTGGCCTGGACAGAGGCCCGCATGGGAATACCACCCAGGCCAGACTCAGGGGGTTTAAAGGCCTCTCTCTTTGAGTCTGACCCAGGTGGAGAAAAAGGGTTACTGGCTCCACACTTGCTGCAGAAATTGTCCGAAGGATTGACTACGGCATTCTTGCATTTGTAGCACAAGTGTTCATTGCCTGTGGACACGCCCAGCGGTGGCATCTTAGATCGCGGCGTCACTACCGGAGTTTGCTGCCCAGACCGGTTTGACGAGGATTGTTCTCCAGAGTGAGAATGCAGTTCACCTGTAGAAGAGCGCGAGTCATTCTCTCCTGAATAAAGACTCTGTTCTCCCGAGTGAGAACCTCTCGAACTCCTAGAAAGAGAGCGGTGCTCCCCAGAATGGGAATGATGTTCACCAGAATGGGAATGATGTTCACCAGAATGAGAATGATGTTCACCAGAATGGGAATGATGTTCACCAGAATGAGAATGATGTTCTCCAGAATGAGAATGCTGCTCCCCGGAGTGTACGCGACTTTCCCTTGGGGTAGAGTGCTGGCTCCCGGAGGGCGTGTGGCGACCAATGCCAGGAGAACCACCGAGAGGATAGATACGCTGGCTAGTAGTGGCGTCACTTAATGACTGATCCTCGGCACTTTCCTCCTCAATTGTGCAGTCATCTCTAAACAAAATAGAGCGCCTATTTCCTGGTGGGTACCTGATACTGTCCTCTGACGCTGACTGGTTAGCCCTTTGTTGCGAAGACTCCTGGTTCAAACCATTATTAGAGCCACAAGTAGGGTGACTATACGTTTGATTTCTTCTAGATGAGACGCTTTCTTGGCCTTCTCCTGTTGGATGCCCTTCTCCTGCCATGCCCTTAACTCTGCTCTGATAATTACCCAACGTCTTCTTCATTTTTTCCAAAAAATTTGGCGAGCTGCTGCTCTGACCAGTAGACGAGGTTGCCATGGTTGGGTTAGCAGAGCTGACCGACACACTCGAAGAGGGCAATTCAGAATCACTGGAGAGGTATCCTCTCGTGGACCCTCCGTTGGATGTCTGACTGGGGAAGCTGTCTTGTGGATAAGAGTTGGAGAACGGGTCAGTCCCTGAGGAGGCAATACCAGAACTTCCTGAGGAGATCATGGTGGTTTGAGCTCTCCTCTTTCTAGGAAGAGGAACGGGTGGACTGGAAAAAAGGTAAAGATTAAAAAAAGAAAGGAAAAAAAAAAAAAAAAGAAGTCGCATATAAAAAAAGATCAATACATTGTCTATTTAGAACAAAATATATATTATTCATTGGATACCACAGAATATCACGAGTCTGTTGGCTTTGTATTTACCCAAGTGCCGCAAGCACGAGTGTAAATACGGCCAATCAGACGAGTGACATTCTATGGTATCCAATGAATAACACATTTATTGTGTACTGCTCATGCTTGAATACAATAGCAACGAGTCTGAACACTTGTATAACCTGGGGGGACGTAATAACCTAACGTGATAGCTATGAAGACAGGTGATGAGGAAAAAACATTGCCTTAAGCCACATCCTGTTTACTTCAATGCATTCCCTATTTATTATGCTCAGTACAAAAATTGTATAGTCAAACCCACCAAACTCTTACAACCACTTACTTGGAAGGTCCAGGTCTAGCTCCAGGAGCTTGGAAGCCAGACGAGCTCACTGAGGCATGCATATTACTTGATGAAGAAGTGATACTTGGAGCAGGATGAATAGGACCTTCCACAGCAACAGAAGAAAACACTGCATTAGCTTCATCCACTGAAGAAGTGCTGGAATAGGTCGGTGATGACAAATCAGAGCTTGTTGAATGCCCTCGCCTGGGTGGAGCTACGGGCTGATGCCTCACCAAGGGAACACCCACACTGGTTCTTGTGCTCGTGCCATCTAATCTTCCTGTATCAAAGCCCACACTTGTATCGTTCCTTTCTTGCTCACTTCTGTAGTCACTTGCAAACCTGAGTCCTTTGTCTTTGGAGCTCCATTTAGCATCAGGGGCATCATTGTGAGTCGTCATTAACTCCCGGCTCGACTCGTACGATCTCTTACCAACTTCAGACACATGCGAACTTGAGTCGTGCCCATAATTATTCGCTGTTCCAAACGCTGGTTTCAAGTGATCGTTGAGAAATCTGTCATTGCTAGGATACAAACTTCCATGACGATCCTCCCCTTCTCTCTGTGACTGATGCTGCTGAGGGAATCGGTTCTTTTGCTGGTCGGCACTTACCAAAGTTGTGTGGCTCCCACTAGCGCTACCCGTATGACTTGCTCTCGATGAAGAGCTTGATGATCCGGCTCGAAGCATGGGCGAGTGCTGATAAGAATGTTCGGGATTTCTTCTGTTATAAGCAGTCTGGTACGGGTCTTCAACAGCTTCAAAGCTATCCTTGGCATCGTGAAATACTTCATCTTCATTATACCTGTCCTTGCCAGAGTGCTGGTGGTAGCTGAGGTATTGTGGCTTCTGATGGAGCTTCTCCACTTCTAGCTTGCACATGAGCAGCTCTGTGATAACGGAGGCCACCATGTAGAAGTCGGGATCATGGACATCTCTCTCAAACTCGATGGTGTTGGGGGTTTCACGGGTGTAGCCAATCTTCCTCAGGATGGCACGAGCTCCCTTCATGCAATCTACGCTTGTGCGGAAGGTCTCTCTGCTGGTGGTGATGGCCCGCCACTGTGGGTGTGGCTTACGCTTGAGGACGTTGACGGCATACTTGATGAGGTAGTCGAATACAGAGGCCAGCATTAATAGCTGGTCTGTCTTCTCTTTCACCTAGATCAGCATAATAATAATAATAATAATAACAACAACAACAACAATAATAATAGAAACAATTTGTGCTCTCCACTATAGACCCATTCCTTTCAAAACTACAAATGTAGAAATCAAACAAATTAAAAAAAAGTGCTCGCTGTGGGATTTCCCCTTCCAGAACTTGGGAAATAAAAAAATCATGCATTTGTGACCAAACATTGATCCGTGTGAAAACTATACACATTTATATAAGCATGTGCATCAAAAATAGGTGTGGCTAAGTACTGCAGTGTCTGTCACTTGAAAAATCCTGTACTAACATTCTGAATTGAGACTCAAATCTGTCTACTTTGCACCCACCCACTGTAGCTGCTATGTATGTCACAATAAACCAGTGGGGAAAAAAATCTGTTGGGATGCGTTAGTTGTTGCTTCCTTGCATAATGAAGGCACAAAATGTTATCAGCAGTAATAGTAGTAGTAGTAGTAGTAGTAGTAGTAGTAGTAGTAGTAGTAAATTATCAGTTTGGTAAGCACATTGTATTTCTAGTAGTCTGGGGTGTTTGTTGTATCTCATGTCAATTCTTTTTAAAATTCAAATATTCATATTGCATGCTCTCTCTCTCTATATATATATATCTTAGTCCTAGCTGCAGTATTCGACTCTCATTCTAGATTAGCTATTCCCATCCCACTTCCGAGCTGCCATGTCTGATTCTCATTCCCATTCTAGATTAGCTATTCCCATCCCACTTCCTAGCTGCAGACTCTCATTCCCATTCTAGATTAGCTATTCCTATCCCACTTCTGAGCTGCCATGTCTGATTCTCATTCCCACCTGATTCAAATTATGCCACTCCCATTTGTTAACCTCATCCAACTCTATTCAATTGCTTAACCCACAGTGAAAGACCACACTTTACCAACTCAAAAACCCAGCATGTCCCATTCCTGCTCCAAGACACCTAATTCCAAATTAATTAACACAACCCACACGATGGATCAGCTGTGCCCACTTAATGCAATAAAACCCACACCAGCTAAGCAGTTGGCAGCACCACTGGGGCATTGGCAGCTGGTTGTAACCATGTAGCAATAGTCCTATACAGGGGTTCATTTGGGGGGGGGGGGGGGGGGGCCGGGGGGCCCCTCCCCCCCCCCCCCCCCGAATAGCCCGACTTTCTTCTCCTCATATTCATATAAAAAAACAAAACCAACCCGAAAACGACTACAAC
>WLWI01001772.1_pt1 | contig 18578 bp, 8 predicted proteins | sample 6701501 | NCBI WGS metagenome assembly WLWI01 (sample SAMN12718690, study PRJNA515312) | sponge metagenome | isolation source: marine sponge | host: Mycale hentscheli | place: New Zealand: South Island, Marlborough, Capsize Point | collected 2014-11-01
CTTTAAAACTACTTACATTTCTCACATGTAGTGTCAGTCCACATTTTATCAACTCCACATTCTATAGTTTAACTGTATTCAACTTCACTAAAGATACACCTCACAGAAGCTGTTGTAATTCCAGATTTTGATATGTTGTAATGTAATACATACAGTAGAGGTATTTCTCAAGAAGCCACAATGACCTGAAAAAGCAGGGTAATTATTATCTACCACCAATCAAATTAAGTAGGTTACCTATAGTAAATTGCTTATCGATGTTGACTGAATGTGTTCGAGGAGATATTATAACTTTGTATGCAACATTGTCATACAAACCTAATGTAATAGCAGACAATTGTGTTATTCTTTCTCCGTAGCCATTAGCTGGAGTGGGAGTGATCATTACCATATAAAGATCAGTTATGATGTCTACTAATTCCCATGTCATTAGAAAATGGTTCGTGCCATTAATGTACATCCTTGGAGTTAGTGTAACGTATGAAGTAGTAGAATCTATTTGTATATATATTTCATACTTCATGTAAATAAAGATGTTATTAATAATTGTGTGAGCTGTATGTAAGAATGACAAACAATTAAATGAAATAGAAATATAATATTGTAAGCCTATTATTATATATATCTACATGGATTACAGGTGGGCATATTTCATTTTATGCATAGATGTTATCAAAAAATATAATTTAATAGGTGTCATGTGCATTCAATGAAAATAAGTATGTTTTAAACTTTTAAAACTATGAAGATATTAATAGTAATACATACAAAAAGATAAATTAAATTTCATTTGATCTCTATTGTAGTTTGTTGTAAATATAGCGGATAACTAACCTAGGGCTGAACAATATATTTCAGTAGACCATCCGGTAGCAGTACAATGAGTTTGATACTCTAGAAATGTTGTGGAACAGTTCTGATAAATTGTCCATATATCATGACGGTTTATGTTGAAATTTCTGTTTTGTATTATGTTTTCTGTAAGATTTTCCAATAGACAAGGACCTAAACATATTATAGAATGTGGTATCAAATTAACTGCTTTATACATTCATGAGTATTCAATTAATGATGTTAATGCCTTGGTGAAAATAAGCATCAATTGATCAAAAACATAAAATACTACATTGTACGTAACATCCTTCGAAGTAGAAGTAAAGTTCATCTTTGGAGACTTTACATTATTAACATTAACAGTGAAAGATGATGAATTGATTTTGTAATCATATACAATGAACTGATCTGAAGCCACATCTATTGTTAAATAACGTGAATTTATTAGGATCCCATGATATTGTAATAGTATGATCTATTGAACCTAGCAATACTGCTGGAATCATGTCAGGATAATCTGCATATACATCAATTAAAAATTATAGATTTATTGAGACAAAAGGGATAACTTATAGTTGTCACATTTTATGAATAATGGATGAATTGTTTTTAAACACCAGGTTTAAAGTTTTTATTGTCATTCTTGTAAAACTAATATATGTTATAATAGCATTAAATGTGTTTTAAAAATGTAGCCACTCTCATTATACTGTTTTATTAAACAGACTGTATCACTAAATTATTTTATTTCTAGAGTCATAGATAAGTCATTATTAAAAAAACATAAGTATTGAATTTTGCAGATTTGCATTATTGTTTTTAATTATTTCAAAGCTATAAAAATATTTGAGATACAATGATATGTTCTAAGTATTCACATCAAATTGGCTTATTAACTTACTTTGAAAATCTAACAGTTGTTGTCCAGACCTAGAGCATTCAATTCTCAATCTGGGATTCAAGTGAGTGCCATTTATTGTGAGAGTAGAATGTAAGAGACTGGAATTTTTTAATATCAATTCCACATAAGTATTTATGCCAAGTACTATTTGAAATAATCTCTCACCAACCATAGAAGCTGAATGAAAGGGGTAAGAAAATATATTTCTTTCATCTTGATAAATATCCCAAACAAGAAAATTGCTATCAACACAGTGAAAGGTGGCTGCATTTAAGCAAACACTCACTGGGATCAAATAGGCTGAAAATAAGAGCAATGAAAAACAACAACAACTTAATTACAGTGAATATAGTTTATTCTTACCAGTGGAAAAAGTTACATTACACACAATTGACAGTAGAGAAAGAGAAGCAATTTGCAGTTACTAAAATTATTGTTATAATGTCTATTCACCTGATGACAATATACTAGTTGAGCAACAGAATATTAGAAGAAGCTGCTGCCACATCACTAAAATACAGTTGTAGTCTAGACTATTTGCTAGTTTCTCAATTGCAGACAATACTAGAATCAGTTACCTCATCAATATTATCAAAGGGGATATGACCAACTTCTACTAACTGCATTTTGTATACTATGTGTGCACATGTATTTTCAATAAATATTAGATTTTCATAAGGAGGGAGAACCTAGGATTTCCTTTCTAGAACACATTTCCCGTCCCAACAAGAAATGTCAACATGAAACACCAATAAACAAAACTAAAGGATGGTTTTGTGATAAAATACATGATAACTATCACATTTGAATTTCTAAAAAAAAGACTATGTTATTGAAGACAGCAGATCTTTTCATGGGACCTATTTTATCCTTGATACTTCTCTTGTGACTTTAAATGTGAATTTTTTTGGAATCTCAGTTTTTGATTTTTTTTACAATAAAACCTCTTATTGTTATTTAAGTTACATTTCACAATAGCTAAAGTATTTCCAGTTCGATATATGGCATTTTTAGTATATGCATGAGATTAAAATTCATGATTAAACCGCAACTACCTGTAAACAATAACAATAAAATTAATGATGAAATTCTGTAAATATTTTGAGGGATCTGCTTATGTTGAATAAATTATTTCCCCATGATATGGAAACTATGAGGGAAACTAAGTGAAATACCATAGTAGCTAAGTGAAATAGTACGGTTAAGTGGTTAAGTGCCAACGCATGCAGCAGTGTTAATCTTGGAAACGTGCAGTTCAAGTAGTTTTCTAGTTAGAGACAATGTCATTCTTTACCACAGAAAACTCTACCCGTATTAGACGGAATGCTTTTCCAACAGAGGAAAAGGTTGAAAACAAAGTTCTTGAGGAAGCTAATCGTGAAATGCAGAGATAATGGGTGAACAATATAGTGTACCGACAAGTGCAAATGATTTTTTTTAACCGGCCTACTATATATTAGCGAGTGATAGCACGTGTAAGCTGTGCTACTAGTGATCAATAACACTCAAATGCTATTGAGCCAGTACATCCTGTTGACTGAACATAGCAACAATAATACATGTTTACCCTAACCAACACGATTTGTAAAATACAATTGCCAATAGGCAATGATTACTAAATGCGTTGTTTGTCGCGTTGTCGGTCTTGGGTACATATTGGTCTCTCAAAGCAAAAGACGAGAAATCGCTAAGATTGAGTGCGTGGGTTGAATAACGTCCACGGTTTGCTTCCCGAAGAGTTTTAATTCTATAAATGCGGTTTATTTTTGTTCAGGATTAACCCGCTGTTAGTGAAATGAGATGCTTTCTTTAGGTTGAAGTAAATCAGATATGCAACAACTACTGCGCATTGTGCTATTCATAGTTTATATATGTGACTTAGGTAATATACTACTATCAAATTATAATTAGAAATGAAAAAATATGTACATTTATTATTGCATATTATAATAATAATAATTTTCTACATTTAATAATGTAGTTCAAACAATATAATTATTAATATTTTTTTATATGACGTTCACATAATCTAGATAATAGTCATCTTTATGGAGATATTTCAGAGATTTATCTTACTGGGAGAGAAGATTTCTTTACAATAGTATGGGATTCAAATCTCATACAGACTAGTTTCAATATTGTGATTGCATCCAATCATTCCATTATCTTGAATGAAACTGTCTTTCAACCAGCCATTACCTTCAATAATACTCGTGATGTGGCATTCTTATCAGTTAATATTACTCCAGTCTGTGCAGAAAGAGCATATGAATTCATTATTGGTATGAATGAAATAATCTACTTATTAAGTTATTAACGCACCAAAAATTTTACCTTGTAAAAATTAACACTGTTAATTGAAAATCTAATATACAGCCACGTAGTTCATACTTACATATTTTGTTTCAAAAAGTTAATCTAAGCAGCTAATCGGCATATCATTATTTTTACTATTGTTTGAACAGAAGTGATGAATTATTATATACATACATAATCACTTACTATTAATACTATATGAAATGTAGAACTTGTTACTGCAAATAAACTATTTTTTTCAGGTTATTGTTTACTAAAAGGTTCTAACGAAATACAAAACCGAATCTTCAGTTTAAACTATGCTGGTATATGGACAATTCACCAGAATTGTTCCACATCATCAATACAATATCAGACTACTTGTACAGCTACTGGATGGTCAACTGACATAAAGTGTTCAGCTATAAGTTAGTTACAATTCATTTGATAAATTATAGCATTAAGTAGGCTGTAAAGTTTTGTAGATTTATGTTTGATTTACATAAGTAATCTTCGAAACTATATAGTTGAAAATTTATATAAATTTTGATGTAAAATTCAATGTACAACCAATATTTAATACATTACGATGCACTCCCATGATTTTTGAGTTATAATTGATATAATGTTACTAATATTGTCATTACATTATTGTGATAGTTCCCTATTGAGCTATACTATATGCAACATTATGTGTTCATTAACATGAAATACATACACTGTAAGATTAAACAGAATACATTCATAAAAAATAATATACATGGAATAAATCAAGCACCAAGTATCTCAACCATTTCTTAGATACTCACACTGATTGTTTGATAACAGTATGTTATATAAACTAGTCATAATTGTGATGATATGTAGTTAAATTTTTGATTATAATATATTTTAGAATGGTGTAGACTAACTTCACTAATTGACAGCTTAGCCAAATATTTATGATTTTTTTTGGTGTCAAGCATTAAATATGTATAACACTACAATTACTTTGAAATGTCCTATTGTAAGAGTTTTGTTTAAGTACAACCATAATATATCAAGTACTTATTCAGAAAATACTCATTCTTTTCCATGCAAACTCAAATATTATACAACCAAAGACAGCAAAATTTCCACTTAATCACTTAGCTTTTCTATTCATTCAGTATGCATGTGATAGAAGAAGAATTGATTAAATAAAGTGGAAAAGCTTAGAATGAAATAATATATCTGATGTATGACACATTATTATTTATAACACTTTTAAGACAGGAAATGTTTGTCATCAAATCATTATGCTTATTATTTAATATAATATATTATTTAGTATTAATATTAAGAAATGCTATGCTTGTATATTAAAATATTTTAGATACTACATTATCTTATGTTACATTAATTTCAAGTGGATTAATTAATGATGTCTATTATTTCCTAATGACATGGGAATTGGGTGACATCATAGCCGATAGTTATTCGGTAATGGTCACCCCAGCCCCAGCTGATGATCGCAGTGAGAGGACAACACAATTGCCAGCCACTACTTTAGGTCTGTATGAAAATGTGGAATACAAAGTAACCATATCTCCAGGAACATATTCAATTGGTTTTAATAAAACATTTACAATTGGTAAGTTCAGCAATATTGTTTCAAACCATCGCTGACAAAATTGTCACTATGTATTTCAGGTCATTGTGGCTTCATGAGTAATATCTCCAGCATATACTCTTTGCAATACAGAGTCAAGCAATCTGGAATAACTACAGCTTTAGTGAGGTGCTATTTAAATAACACTTTTGAATACAGTGAAACTGTAGAATGTGGACATGATAATAATAACAAAAGGTGGATCAGCACTCCATGTAGAAGAAGTGAGCATTTCTTTTTTCTTTTTTTGTGAAAAAAAAGTAAATTTCGAAAGGTTGAAGTGACAGCCTTGAATTGTACATGAATTATACAAGAAGTCCAAGGCACTCAGTCAGAAAGTGATTAATGAAACCAGCCAGTTTTTTTTAAAGATAATTTGCTATCTTTATTATTATTATTATTATTGTTATTATTATTATTATTATTATTATTATTATTATCATTATTATTATTATTATTATTATTATTATTAATTATTATTATTATTATTATATTATTATTATTATTATTATTATTATTATTATTATTATTATTTCTTTAATACAAATTTTGTGAGATAAATTAAATATATATATGACAATGAATCGTTTTATGACAATTTAATTTTAAATAATTAACTGTAGTGCTTCAATTGGACATGGTGATAAATAGTTTGTAACAATAATACTTTTTTCTTGATATTCAGTAATACAATAAGATAGCAAACTAAACCTCTTTTTGACAAGTGCCAACTCCAACAAAGAATTATAAAAAAAAAAAAAAGAACACCAAATGCAGTAAAAAGGCATGATGAGAAGAATGGTATAGCTGTACATGCATGGAACAGTAAACACAAAGTAAATTGGTTGGAGGCCAAAGTGAAAGAGAGAGTTGAGAACTACACCAGAAGAAGGATTACTGAGGCAGTAGTGATCCAAAGCCTGCCATCAACATCTAACTTGGACAATGGCCTAGAGTAAAATCCAACATGGCAACCAATTATAGCGTCACTATAACTAGTGCATCCTCAGGGTTTTTGCATTTTATTGAACTGGTTTTGTTTTTTGTCAATTTTAGTATTGTGTTTTTTGTCAACTGATGAAGACCTACGGGTCGAAAAGTTTTGACTAATAATAGTTATAATCTACTACGAAAGCTAATAAATAAACTACCAGAAAGAGAAAGAATTATTAATAAGCAATAATTTTACAAATTAATTTTATATAATTTTAATTAGGTATCACTTACAATAAAAATATTTATGATGCCAGTACTTCTGTTATCAAAAATAATGATGTAAGTTACTACAGCAAATATAAGTACTGTTTACAAGATCACACTATGTTGTTGTTGTTTTTCAGAAAAATTCAACAATCAGTTTGTTAGAAATTATTTTGTCAACAGTGATAATTTATTAGCATTCATTATAGGAATTGGTTTGGGATGTTCTATTGGAACATTATGTGGTAAAAGGATTGCAATGAAATACATTCAGAAACAATCAGATGAACTGCAGAACATGAATTGCCCTGTTTATGAAACTGTGGAATTAATTGAGCAAACACAAAATGTTAGCATGTCATGTAATATCGCTTATGGAAACTTTACTCAATGATGCTTATATTATATACTTTATTATATACTTTATTTGTATTATTTTGAAATACAATTACTGTGACAACTGAATGGTTAATTTTGTTACTTTGGAGCACTTGAGAGGTCCTATTAAATATATATGATAGGCTATGGGAATAAATGAAAAATAGTTAAGTTATCATCCTCACGTCTAGCATTTTGGTGTTTGTAGATTTGCAGTGTGTGTAATAACATAGAGCTTTGATATATAATCTAATCAGTTCATACAATTTTTGGGACCAATTCAGGCAAAAATTTTGTTAACTTAATTTCTTTTCTTTAGCGGCTTTGCAACACATAATGAAAGTGAGCATTCCACCCCAAATCTTTCTAGTACAAAATATACAACTAGCCGTAGTAGTGATAATTTGTAGATAACATCAACATAGTAACTTTTAAAAAAGGTTCTACATTGAACGAATGTAAGGCTTCAGCAACCAAGCACTATTGAAGTTGACATACAGGTTTTTAAGGGTGCTTGTATAGCACTAGCAGTGTTACGGTTATAAAAAAATGATTTAAGTTAATACTAGTTAAAATTATGGTTAATATGTAAAAACTTCTTTTTGACCTATTCAACTATTGATTTGTTAACACCTCTTCCCCCCCCCCCCTAACCCCCCTCAGTGATTTACAGCAACCTACTGGGTTATAAAGATATCAGAAAATGATAAGGTCAGCCTAAGCCCTTATAATAATGCTCAGAAATTTGCAATGAAGATATTTAGCAAAGAATAAAGCATGATACACTCTCGTCACAGAGATAGCCAGATGTTTCAATGTAAGGCTTTGCTTTCACTAATCTGTGGCTCATGATAATAGATTAGCCTGATCGTGAAATATTTCGCCATTTCACACTCTGGCTAATGAAATAAGTGTTATTTTTTCAAAGGTAGAGAGCACGCTCCCTACAGTGCCGCCCCAGGTGTCTAACCATAACCAGTGTTATTTCAAAACTGGTTGAATTGACTTGTCACAGTTAGTTTCAAACTTGTATGGTTATGTTGGCTTCCATGATCTAAAGGCCCGACCTATTAATCTTAAATCTCCAATTATGGTATATTAATGTATTGTTCATGCTCATTTAGAAACAATCAATACTAATCAACTCACCACATTGTCCCACACCTCCCACATAATGTGTCTGTACCATTTTTTTAAGTAATACTCACTAAGGTCACTCAAAGGTGAAACTAACTGTGACAAGTCAATTCAAGGAGCTTTGAATAACACTGGTTATGGTTCAGCTCTACATTTTTAAAACACATTATAAATAATAAAACACATACATACTAGGGAATAATAATATAGCTATCTCTGTATGCAACTTACATACACATAATTAGGTTTACAAATATCCTATAAAAGTGTATTAATGTTGTACACATGGGTTATTTACTGTTTACTATGATTTTGGGAAAGGAAGAAAAGTGAATGTTTTTAGTGTTTTAGTTATAGTCTATGCTTCAAACCTACACATCATGAGTAGTTTGTCATGATCTTAATGAATAATGACGATTTAAAAGGCAAACAACTCTTGACCTTTAATTTTTAAGTGTAGTCATCATTATTCATAAACCTGACTTGTGTTGATCTGCTACCAAAAAAATCTATTTTATTTAAAATTGAATACATCCATTATTATATACACTGCATGACAAGTGTCCATTCACTAACATTATAGCAAAATAGTAAATTAGTGTATAATCGGTTGATAACAAGCTTGATAATGACTACAGTTTCATCAATTCATTGTCAACTCTAATTATCAATACAGTTGACAGATTTTGTTATGGTTGTCAATGGCTCTTTTCAGGCAATAAAATAAATTATTATGCATCTCATCTAGCTACTGCTCTTAGAATTACATAAGTCATTTGCCATGCCCACCTATACATATATATATATTGGTATCACACTAGCAAATTATGTATTATTATAGACTCTTTTGGAGGCCACATTTAATAATGATAAACATTCATTTGATCACTTCATGAATTATTATTCCACTAATCATGCAGTTCAGTGTATATTAGTATTTTGTGCAATAGTTTGTTCCAACTGCCTGATCACATTATTCAATTCACAGTACATATAAGTTCACTACCCTATACTAGGAAGCAAATAAGTGAATTGTTAAATCAAAGATTAATATTATTCATTTCCAATAGTCCAGATAGGGTAGCTACAAGTAAGTTGCATCACTTTCTTTTTTCTGTACGGCATTCTATGTTGTCCTTAAATTCCATTCTGTAATGTATACTATTATACTTATTAATATACATATTTGATTTCGGTGTTATGATAATTTGAATGTAGATGTTTGAAGGCTTATCAAATATTACGTTATGAAAACTTTAAAGAAGTTCCAAAAAGTATACCATAAATAGTCAACATGTGTACCATATGACCTTGAAACCAAAACAAATATGAAGCCAAAACTATGTTTTATGATATCAATAATTTCCCAGCATATAAATCAACACAAACTTCTATTTTCCATTAAAACCTAATTTATCAGCAATACTTATTACTTCTGCTATTTCAAATACTAGTCAAAACTATATATATTTTAAACCAGAGGAATAAACACCACAGTAACAGTAATTAAGAAATTGCTAGCTATTTTACTGAAATTTAACAGCATGCTATAACTGTGTAATGAACACATAATTTTAATTATGTTTTCTAGCATTAACATATAATTTTTAGATATATTTCAATGTAATGTGACTAATTATTTAGCTAAGAATAAGGCTCATTAATATTCAAGAGATTTCCTTGCAATAATTACTACTATACTGTTTTCACTCCTAGACACATACAGTCAACAAGAAAAGTGTTACTTAATTTAGATAAATAATCTATTATTCCATTCAATCTATAATCTATAATACGCGTGACCGATGACGACGTATGTATTCATGAATAAATTGTGAGCTAACATGCATACTAGGTGCAACTAGCACCATCATGTTAATTCATAAATGTTTTGAGAAGTATATAATATTGTTATTTAAGCACACCATAAAAGAAAATTGTGAAAATCATCATATTGACACATTAATAAAATTTGTAATAATTAAAGACTTCATTTTTGTATGTTCATCATATTTAGGCAGGGACTGATGAGTGATTGTTGCTGCAGCATTCACTTTCTTCACTCAAAGTTGGATTATATATAGGAATCGGTGGGGGCTCTTCTTCAGCTTTATTACATAAGAAATAATTTTAAAAACGGCTAATGTATTTTATATGCTGACAAATGAGCTATTTTTAATTTGTACTATAAAATACCAATAGTAATTGTGATAATTTAGTTTAAACTTCATATGCTAAATTTCCCTAGCACTACATTAATCTCTACAAATGTAAACATTCTTTTATAAATTCATTTATTCAGTCTTTATGGGTGTGCATGTGGTTAGTTACTATGTTCTTATAAGGCATAATGTGCATTAAAACTATATCAAGTTGAGCCAGTATCTCAGTCTGAAAAAGGGATAAAGTTGCATCAATAATAGGAGACAGAGGAACCCAGCCATGAATTACTACATGCTATATTTTATAATTGTTTATATCATATGCATCGATTCTTCACTTAAAGGAAAAGAATAATCACACACAAATGTATACAAGAGATTGATATCAACATTATCATAGCGCAGCAAAATTGTATGGCACCATATTGAATGGATACTGAAATGAACTGTTCACTGAATTATGTGGAGAAATAGCTAGCTAGCTTTTTAGTAGTGTTGAAGCAAATCAGCGATAGATTACTGTGGAGAACCACTCCACATGAACATAATCATTTTGGCTAGTTATGTTTTATATCATTATCATTATTATTGTATTTTAGTTTGCACATCATGAATCGGGCACTTCTGCTGCAGGGTACGATGTTCGTCGAACAAGTTTGTCCTTGCTCCATCACCTTATGTATTTATTTGATTGGACATTTGAAAAACTACGTCATTATTCACAAATTCATATTTAAGCACTGTATCATTATTCTCAGTTTAGTTTTGTTTTAGCAACCAATATTATAACAATTTAAAAGTTAGGGTGCTGTTAGTTAACTTCATTGATAGAACTCGAGTCGAGAAAGAGTAAAAGAATTATAATTCCCTACATTTGGTGGCAGAGGTGGTTCAGGTTGAAGGCAAAGTAAGACCTAGAGAGCCCTAACTACTCAGGAGAAGAAAAATACAGCCAAACTGGGAGACTTTTAACAGTATTTATTGTTTATTTAGCAAGAATGCATGGACTACTAAACATACAGGTTTCATGAAATGTATATACCAGTCTGTTATTATCTTAGTAATTAAAAGAATGAATGGTTGAGTGAATATGTGAAGTGTTACAAAAAATTGTCAACTACACTTACCATCAGATAAACTTTTATCTTCTTTAAGTTCCGACAAAGAAATTTCAGAGTTTGCAATATTCGATTTGGTAGATAATTCACCTAGTAAGAAAAGAAACCTGACTACCTGAGATAGTGAGGCTCTAATTATGGCCTTATTTCTTTCTCTTAATTATGCTACATTTGTGCAATTTTTTTATTTGGATATTATTTATTGGATGTTATAATTATTACATTGCATGTACCTATATATTGTTTTCATTTCTTACAGGAAAATATCACGAGTTTGTTGGCTTAGTATTTACATGAGTACGCAGGCACGGGTTTAAATATGGCCTAGCAGATGAGAAATATTTTGCTGTATCCAATGAATAATACATCTGTAATGCTAAAGGAATATATATAGTAATGAGTTTCTGTGCAATAAACACATGTATAAACCTGAGTGGACATAATGAATCTATGATAAGTCTGAACACAGGTGATATGAAAAAATACGCCACAACCTGTTTACTTTAATGCACTTCCTATGTGGCAACAGATATTAGACTCCATTTAGTACATAACAAATATACATAATTGTACTTTCCTGACTACCTTAATCATATCACTAAGTTGGTATTTGTATATACATTTATAAATATAACAAAAAGCAAGTATTCATGACTTACATTGCTCTTCAGTATTACTATTTGAATATTCTACCAAATGGTCCTTAAATGGCTTTGCTTGGCCACACTGAGTGCAAGTATGCATTTCTGCATAGTTCATTGCTCTTCCATTTCTCTAATATTAGACCAATATCGCACAGTGTACAATAAACTGACTAATAGTAAGTAAATACAATATTGAATAAGATAAGTTTGTGAATTTATTATTATGTTAAATCATATTTTTATCATAATAATTTTAAAATTCATTGTTCACTTACTCTGGCAGCATCCAAGGACACATTTGGTAAATGTAAATTTCTATTCTTGTAAAGAAGTGTGGAGTATTTGTCCTCAGATATTATCTGAATGGTACATGCATAAGAAGAGTGACATTGTGCTTATTTTCAACTATTGGTGACACAGAGAAACTGTAAATTCAACAATATTTTCATAGAAATGTTATAGAATTAAAAAGAATAAATAATTAAGAATAAGGAATGTTAGTAATCAAAAAACACTGTACAAAAGCAAAATATAACGTCTTACTACTCACAGTTATGAAACTTATTCATAATGGTAGTTCAATATTATTAGCTTAGTATAGAATTAAAATTAGATATACAAAATCACAAAACTTTTCATCTCATAAGCCTTCTTCAGTTGTGAGGTGTATATATATGATTGTTTTAAATAAAATAAAATAAACCAAATTGTCAACAAGAAAAATGCACTTAGCCATGGGTCAATTATTTTACCACATGGTCCTAAAATGGCTTTGCTTTGCCACACTGAGTGCAAGTATACACTTCTGCGTAGTTAATTGCTCTTCCAATTCTCTAATATTAGACCATTATTGGACAGTATACAATAAACTGAAAGAAGAGAAAATAAAGAATGGTACCAAATTACTTCCATAGGAGGTTAATAGAAGCATTAATTATAAAGAGCACCAAAACCACGTCAAATTTAGGCAAAGGCCACGAGCTCAACTCCACATGGATTCCGTTCCTATAAGAACTTTAGCATCAATTGACCCACAGCTAAGTGCATTTTTCTTGTTGACAATTTGGTTTATTTTATTTTATTTAAAACAATCATATATGCCATAGTAACCGCTCCCCGCAGCTTACTGAAACTTTCAACTTTTCAAACAGAAGCTTTGCAGAATACATAAACCAACTCTCATGGTTTATGTATTCTACAAAGCTTCTGTTTAAAAAGTTTGAAACGTTCAGTAAGCTACATGTAAATGAAAACAAAACATTTTTTGAAATTTCTTACAGTTGGGAGCTTGTTTGCTTTAATAATATAGGTGGCTGTTGCACCAAAACAGCTCTGGGATGACAGGATATTTAATCGGTTTGAGGTTGTTTATATTTATTCTTGTTTTTTTGGAAATCATCCTCTGATAGGGATAACATTATGTGAACGACACATCCCAAATAGTAAAATAACAACTTCTATTCATGTATTTCACCATAACCGAGTATTCTCAGTGATTTCTCTCAAATATATTAATATATACAAAAAAAATACTATGCTTTATCTTATACTTTCCTTTGGTTAATCAATTTTAGCAGCTCATATTCAGATTATATTCAATTATCTTTTCTATAATGTAAATGTACTTGTATTTTATGGTTCTAAATATAACTGAGTGTTCTTATATTACTAACTTCAATATTAAAAAACACACTATTACTAATCTATTAAATGAGGCTAGAATAAACCTATCACTACTACGTACCTGATTTTTTATACGTATAATTCATCTAATTAAGTTCTCTCTTACTTACATTTGAAATGGGAGGACCTTTAACCATAAAATCTTTACTTTTTCCATGCTTACTGTTGTGATATGTTAACTGATCATATGTGTTCTCCTAAATTTGTTTACAAAGGAGACATGTAGATCATTAAACATTGTCAGAAATACTATAATATTTAATTTACTGATGTACCTGATGTTTTCGACTTCTCCAATCTTTATTTCTATAAAAGACAGATAATCATTCCTATACTAAATTATTGTTCAAACAACATGGATATGTACCTTCGATCTGCTTTCTTCTTATATCCTATAGAACATGCTCAAAGTTATTCAAAGAATATCATCACTTAGTAACTTACGCCATATTAGTAGCAAACTCAACCCAAGTAAAGTAAATGCTGTTATTGTAGCTCCAAAGACAGTGTTTATAACCAAAACAAGTGAGTCATTCTTTTCAGTCCATGAAGTTACTGAAGTTGTATTTACCACTCTACTGAAGTCAGGATCTACTGATGCAATACCTCGTTAAGTAAAACTATACAATTTTAATATCTTACCAAAAACACATCCAGCACTTTCCCATGTTCCACTCTCAGAACAATTTGTAATAAATTTATTATCATCACTTGCACATGTTAACTCCCAAGTTCCATCATGATGCACTATGTATGAATTTCTTAATAATTTCAAATTAGATGCATAAAAAAGGCATGGTCCTAAAAAAAAGCATAAATACAAGCAAAATTGGATGACTGCAACAAACAATGGCATAATAATCTACATCTTTACTTCAATTTATCTTACTAATTTTAAATTTAGAAGGAACATTGCAGACAGAAATATCTAATTCAAAGACTTCATCAAGTATATCAAGTTCTAACATATTTTCTTGAGTAGAAATAGTCCTATTAAGGCTTCTTGTCGAAACTTTAACCAAAGAATGACCAGAGCTATCCCACGAAATTGATATGCTGTCATTATTGACAAGAGAAACTGACAATGTAGAACTACCTAAACAGAAAAACAATATCATGAAAGATACAATAATTAATATTATTTCTCGAATTTATATGTTACACCGGAAACCCTATAGTGTATCTCAATGAATACTGAATCAGGGTGAGCCATTATTTACCTCAATGAAGACTCACCATGATTCAGTGTTCAATGCACCGGAAACACCCACTTTTCACAATATTTCATTAGAATCAAATTATATAAAAAACTTTCCCCACATTGTAAATAGTATGTATGTGTATGTTGCCAAGAGAAAGTAATGAACTAATAGCATTAAACTGATCCCTTAATTTGATTTCAATACATGCCTTTAGGGTCAAATAGATCCCCCTCAGTATTCAAAACAATTATTAATTTGAGGCATGTTAAGTAGTCACCAGAATAACTTGATTGTATGACTCTCTGCTCTTTATTACAATGAATTATCATTCCCACTAGTAAGCTAGTATTTGAAAAAGTAACTGAAGATATCAAAAGACTACTATTAGCAAAGAGCAACTGAGCAAATAGATGTGATCCTTCATATACACGACTGAAGTTGGATCCTATAGGTGATGAATATGTTACAGTCCATATATGTTCCTTCCTAACATTGTTGAATATTTCCCAATTATGAAAATAATTCATTTCTTCTGTTACACATTCATAAGTTGACATATCTCTAGAGCAGGAAGATTTAAGTAACCGAAGTAGTTGTCCTGAAAAAAAACAACATTTAGTTAAATAAAGAAAAGGTGGAGTTATCCTTTCATTATTACAACATATACTTGTCAATAACCTGCTGAAATATAGAGTCCACATATTAATATAACTATAACCTTCCACATTAAAATCAAGAGATAGTTTCAACTAGTACAATTGCAGAGTAGACGTAAATGAAAATGCACTGGTCTAAAAGTGTGGGTATTGAAACAGAAAGTAAAGGATAATGTCCCAAAAACCATTTCTTTATTGTTTCGAAGTTGTACTATTAATAGTAAGGCATGCTATTAATAGTAGCTAGAGCCACTCTATCCCAAAATGAGACAAGGTGTGTGTTAGCTAAGCATAATAATCTCAGATCAAAGTTGGAATCCTAACACTATTATGACATATTTAGGGTGTCCAATTTGGAAATTGAGTAGTTTGTGATATATTATTTTATTATACTGGCAGTAACCAATTATATAATGTAAAAATTAAAAGAGTCATAACTGCTCTAAAATTATGGCAAAAGAATGATCTGCCCAATTATCCCAAGATTATAGGGCTTTATTATAAATAAGTTTTAAACCATTTGTTTAACTATTTGCTATAATAAAATATCTTTGAAAGAAGAGGCAGTGATTTAGGGATATAGAATCATCACATAAGGCAAGGCATCATATTTGTTTCTATAACTATTTTTAAAGCTATTTTGACTTTTCTACTTAGTTCCCATACATTTTTGAGCAAACCTAAACAACCTAAATTTTTTATACTCTTTCTTGTAGACTTATTGTAAGTCAATTCTAACTAAACCAATTGTTTTAACCATGTGTCACTAAAAACAAAGACACTGTAATTTTTTCATAATAATAATTAAAAATGATTATTAATACTACAAAAGTTACCTTTAATCAGGTAAGAGAGTGATTTTGTATATGTATGCTGAAATAAAAGGTCATAACTGCTATTATAGTGTTTGCATGAAGTAAGCTAAAACATAGTAACATTATATGTTACCTAACTATCAGGCTCACTGCCATTTGTGCTCAAGCACACCACTAGTGTTACCTAACTATCAGGCTCGCTCCCATTTGTGCTCAAGTACACCACTAGTTGTATAACTAGTGGGTGTGCTTGAGCACAAATGGCGAGCGAGCCTTAAACTACACTATTGTTATTCAAACTACTAAAATAAAGTTGAGTTGTTAAATTACGCATATACGGTAAAGGGGGTTCAATGCCATAGTAACCACTCCCCTCAACTGTTTGAATTGAAAAAGAAGCAACAAAATCAAGTCACGTTATTTAAAATTTTCTTTGTGATATTCTAAATAGTAGTTGTAATGCACAATACTTTCACACAACTGAACATACCTACGTAAGACTTACCTTCGTGGTTCGTCTAGTGGACAATGAATTGTCGAGTAAATGCTGTTGAGTAGTGCTTATAACTTTGACAAATAGTGTCACCGCCACTAACTCGAATAGAAATGGAGCTCCAAGCACCCGCAAAACAATTCAAAGCGGTAAACAATTCAATCTCTAAGGTGATACGGGTAATGATCGCTAAACCAGAGGATTCTGTTTAGTGAAGTTTGGGACGGGGTCGCCGAACACAAAAATACGGAGGGTCAAAGTACAAAATGACATACATACGTCCATGAGCTTGAGCACAAATGGCGAGCGAGCCTAAAGACTATACTATTTTTGTATGAATGATTTTGACTTCTAACACTGAAGCTACTCAAAATAAGGTCCAGTTTTTTTATTTCGAATACACGGTAAAGAAATTTCAGTGCCATAGTAACACAACCCTCTGCAACTGCTTGAATTGAAGGAAAAAAACAACAACAAAACAATACACGTTCTAAGTAGTGGTTGTAACACACAAAGCTTTGACACAACTGGACATACACCTACACAGACTTACCTTCGCAGTAGTCTAGTGGACAATGTATTTTCAAGTAAATACTGTTGCGCATGGCTTATAACCATGACAAAGAGCGCATTGACTTACCACCGCCACTAACTCGAATAGAAATGGAAGTCCCTTTAAGAACGCGACGGGTACTGATCGATAAACCAGAAAATTCTGCTTAGTGCAATTTGGGACGGGGTCGACCACATAACTAACACAAAAACGAGAGGGTCAAAGTACAAAATGACATACATACGTCCATACATATATACAAATAAACTAGTGATGTGCTTGAGCACAAATGGCGAGCGAGCCTAAAGACTATACTATTTTTATATGAATGATTTTGACTTCTAACACTGAAGCTACTGAAAATAAGGTCCAGTTTTTTAATTCAGCATACACGGTAAAGGGATTTCAGTGCCATAGTAACAACTCTCTGCAACTGCTTGAATTGAAGGTAAAAACAATACACGTTATTTAAAAGTTTTCTTTGTGACATTGTTTAGCTAAGTAGTGGTTGTAACACACAATGCTTTGACACAGCTGGACATGCACCTACACAGACTTACCTTGCAGTAAGTGGACAATGTATTTTCAAGTAAATACTGTAGCGCACGGCTTATAACCATGACAAAGAGCGCATTGACTTTACCACCGCCACTAACTGGAATAGAAATGGAAGTCCCTTCAGTTTTCAAGTTTTAACTGCACCCTCAAAAGAATTAAAAACGGTAAACAATTCAATTTCTAGGGTGATATGGGTACTGATCGATAAACCAGAGGATTCTGTTTAGTGCAATTTGGGACGGGGTCGACCACATAACTAACACAAAAACGCGAGGGTCAAAGTACAAAATGACATACGTACGTCCAAACATATATACAA
>WLWI01001773.1_pt1 | contig 18570 bp, 18 predicted proteins | sample 6701501 | NCBI WGS metagenome assembly WLWI01 (sample SAMN12718690, study PRJNA515312) | sponge metagenome | isolation source: marine sponge | host: Mycale hentscheli | place: New Zealand: South Island, Marlborough, Capsize Point | collected 2014-11-01
CTTCCGGCACGGGCTCAATCGGTCGCTGGGACAGAGACATAGACCACCTCGGGGAGAAGGGGGAGAATGGACAACGGGAAATTAGTGCTCTATGATAAAGGCCTCCCTGAATTCGGCAACAGCATCACCAATATAGGCACACAGGGATATTCGTCAGGAAATAAGTTCAAAACGCTCCTATTTATTAGCTCACTGGATCAAATAATGGACTAACTCGTAGAAGAAATGCTATAAGTAGAATTAATGGAAGCAGGTCTAGTTTTGGAGACATTTAAAGAGACTATGAAATTGGCATACCACCTATAATCCCCCGACTCAGTGATAAAATCTCACTTCAATAAAGGCGAGTTCGAATTATGAGTGGTAAACCGAGTAGGCCATTCATCGAACTTTATTTTTTACTTTTGTCTTTTTTACCGCTTTGCTCTTAAGCTATTTAGTAACAAAGACAAACAAAAAGAGGCCGCGATACATAATATCGCGACCTCTTACTATTTCCAGATGAAACTCGGCAAAAAGTTCGAGTCTCATCTGGTATAATGGCTCCGGCGGTAGGGCTCGAACCTACGACATGGTGGTTAACAGCCACCCGCTCTGCCAGCTGAGCTACGCCGGATCAACATCAAAATTGAAGTTTAAATAATAGACTTCATAGCCCTTTCTGTCAAGCGTTGTCGCCGTAATAAGCCTTGAGGCCGTCGCAACGGGCCGGGTGACGCAATTTCTGCAACGCCTTCTCCTTAATTTGCCGCACTCGCTCTCTTGTACGCCCCACTGTCATGCCAATTTCCTCAAGGGTCATGGGCTCGTTCTCGCCCAGGCCGTAATACATGCGCAGGACCCGGGCTTCGCCGTCGGATAACTGGTACAAAGCCTCGCCAATTTCCTGCTTGAGCCCTTCGTCCCACAAGAGCTCGTCGGTGTGCGGCATCGAATCGTCGACGAGGAAATCGGCAACGGCCTGGTCCGAATCGTTTTCTTCGGGTGGGGTCTCTAACGACAGGGGCCGCTGCGCCAGACGCAACAGCATATCCATTTCTTCGGGGGCTACTTCCATTTCCCCGGCCATCTCCTCCAACTGCGGCCGTCGGCCCAAACGCTGCTCCAGTTGCCCCTGCATTTTACTGACTCGGTTCAATTCGCCAATGCGGTTGAGTGGCAAGCGGACAATGCGGGATTGCTCGGCCAGCGCCTGCAAAATGGACTGGCGTATCCACCACACGGCGTAGGAAATGAATTTATACCCCTTTTCCCCATCAAAGCGTTTAGCCGCCACCATCAGGCCCAGATTGCCTTCGTTGATTAAATCGGCCAGCGGCAGCCCCAAATTCTGATAATGCTTGGCGATACTCACGACAAAACGAAGATTGGCTTGGACCAGATCGGCCAGAGCCTGCTCGCAGCCACCCCGAATACGACGGGCCATCTCCACTTCGTCTTGGGCAGAAAGCCCTACGGAATCTTCAATTTCAAGGAAATATTGGTCTACTAGAGAATCGGTCTGTAATGTGGTCATCGGGCCGTCTCCTCTCAACCTATAATCACTACCCGGTGGTTCGGCGCCTCAACTCGCCCTATCGCGCTTTAATGGCTGCCCGTAGATAGGGGACGGCTGCGCGAGGCACCAAAATAGGACCGCCCAAAAGTAGGCAAGGCATACCTGTGGACGGCGTTGTCGGGGAGTAATTACGAACTGCTGAGGGAGACTTCAGTAGGGCACTTGGGGGAGCGCCCTCCATACTACATTTAGTGTATCGCTTACAACCTATTAACTAAAGGGATCACAAGGGATTTTACAATGTTTTTTTCAGTTTTTTTCAGTTTTTTTAATGATTTAGAGCTATTTTGCCCCTATCGGCCCCAGAACTGGTTAGCAGGAGTTGCCACCGCTATATTTTCTGCCATGTTAACCCAAAAAATAGGAGTGTGTTTATGGATCTGAGCCCTTTCAATCTAAGCGGCAAACGGGCCCTAATAACCGGCGGCGGCCGGGGTATTGGCCGGGCCTGCGCCCAGGCCCTGGCCCAGGCCGGGGCCGAGGTGGCGGTGGTAAGTCGCACGCCCGACCAGTTGGAAGAAGTAGTCCAGAGCATCAGGGCCAAGGGCGGCAAGGCCCATCCTCTACCGGGCGATATCGGCGACAGAGCCAGCGTTGAAGGCTTGGTGACGCAGATCGACCAGTTGTGGCCCCAGCTCGATATCTTGGTCAATAACGCGGCGATCAGCCCTATTTATCAACGCAGCGAGGAAGTCGCCTCCGAGGACTGGAACCGAATAATCCAGGTCAATCTTAACGGCACCTTCGATCTGACCCGGCGATTGGGGGCACCCATGCTACAACGCGAACAGGGCGCCGTCGTCAATATGACCTCGGTAGGTGCCGAGCGCGCTCTGCCCCGGCTGGCACCCTATACGGCCAGCAAAGCCGCCCTTGGCGAATTGACCCGCGTCCTGGCGGTAGAATGGGCCCAGCGAGGCGTGCGCGTCAATGCCGTAGCCCCCGCCTATATAGAAACGGCCATGACAGACGGTATTCAAAGCCACCCGCGGCTGCGCAAAGATATCGAAGACCGCACCCCCATGGGCCGCTTTGGCAAACCCGACGAAGTCGCCTGGGCGGTGGCTTTTCTGGCCTCGGAGGCGGCCAGCTATATTACCGGCCACACCTTATTCGTCGATGGCGGCTGGACCAGCTTGTAAACTAGGTAGTCGCGCCAATGGCCTCCCGGGCCAGGGCTTTGCAGCGATCTACGTCGTAATCGCGCAGGATGGTTATTTTCTGCGCTTCCAGCGAGCCTTCGGCGTGGATAGCGAGCAATTCGTTGTAACCGCCAAAGGCCGAGGCAGTTAAATCGCGCACTAAATTGAAAGCTTTGAGACGATCCTCGGTAGAAACCCCGGCCTTTCCGCCCAAAAAGCGTTCGATATAGCCGCGGGTTTCGGGGTTGTGCCAATCTTCCTCGGACGGACCGGTGACCACCAGACCGCCAGCAATATCCTGGACCCAGGCCACGGCCTGATGGTAATTATTGGCAAAATAGTATTTGGCCAAATTGGTCAGGACAATATCAGGAACGGCAATGCCGTTTTCGGCGATGCGGCAATCGAAGGCGGCTGCCCGCCCCAGGCCCCGCACCGTCTCGGTATAGGCGATTAGCTTGGTGAGTTTTTCGCGCACATGACTGGCCTTGTCAATGCCGTTGTATTCGGCCAGCAGCGCCGCCGCGCCGATAAACATATCGCACAGCGGCGGTTTGTAGGATACAGCGGTAAAGCGGTGGAACTCGACAAACGTATTGGCCAACAACCCCGCCGCCTGCCACTCACCCTGCAAAAAGACCCGTTCGCGCGGTACGAAAACATCGTCGAATACGGTCAGCGTATCGACCATGCGGTGCTTGGCGCTTATGGGATGGTGAAAATGCGATGGCTCCGGCGAACCGAACGGACTGGCGATGAGCTTTACCCCGGGGGCGTTGACCGGCACGGCAAACGAGACGGCATAGGTCGAATCGTCCTCTTTCATCGCCCGGGTGGGCAACACGATAATCTGGTCGACGTAAGGGGCGCAGGTAGTATGCGCTTTAGCCCCGCGCACAACGATTCCATCGTCCCGTTCTTCGACGATGTGGACGTAATAGTCGGGATGCTCCTGCTGCGATGGCAACAACGAGCGGTCCCCTTTAACGTCCGTCTGCGCCACGGCCAGGGATAAATCCTGGCTCTGGCAATACTGGTGGAAGGCCTGCACCCGCTCGTTGTACTGGGTTTTGGCCAGGGCGTCTACCTGGCGGCTGACCAGATCGAGGGCGAACAAAGCGTCGGTGCCAATTTCCTTGACCAGCAGCACGACACTGCCCCCCAGCCGGGTGGAACGCTCGATCATTTCGCGCCGGTTGAGCAAATCCTGACTAGACAGGGGTTTTTTGTAATAGCGACTGACCTCTTCGCCGCTGTCGGGGTCCTTCCAGGCGAATAACTCACGGTGCTGAGGATCTTCGGCCAGGTGAAAATCGAGGGCCACGTGCTCGACAGCAATCCCCAAATCTTCGTGCGCGGTGACGTCTTCGACCAATTGGCCCCGACTGTAGACCTGGCGACCATCGCGCAGCCCCTGTTTGAACTGTTCTGCAGTGCGCAAACCCATCGAGCTTCCTCCCAATTATTGCTAATATTTATATGCAGACAATAAGAGCATCGCCCTTTTACCAGCTCCCTTCAATTACGCAATGGTTTGCCGGTTTGCAACATATGGGCGATACGCGCTTGTGTCCCTTCCAAGCCACACAAATGCAAAAACACTTCGCGCTCCAACTCCAGCAAAAAACCTTCACCAACCGAACGCTCAGCCCCGCCATTCCCGCATAAAACCCGGGCAAGGGCTTGGCCCACCACCCTATCGTGTGGGCTCAGGCGCTGCTGTTCCTGCTGCCTGTCGAGCCACTCTTCCAGAACGGCCAGACCGGCGTCACCGGCAACCCGTAGGGTTGAATCGGCGGGTCCTTTATAACCCCCTTGGAGCAAATTCCGCACCTGTTGGCAGGCTCTTTCCACCAATTGATCCTGGCCCAATTCTATCGCATCTTCCGGGTCCAACAACCCCCATTGGCGAGCCTGGTAAGCGCTTTGGCTGAACCGGCCTTTGAGCAAAACCTCAAAAGCCGGTTGGATGCCCGCCCCTCCACGGCGGACCATCTCCTTGCAACCGCCGCCCCCGGGAATAAGGCCGACCGAGGCTTCGACGAGCCCCATCTGCAATTCGGCTCCGACCACCCTGGCATCGGCGGCCAAACAGTATTCGCACCCCCCGCCCAGGGCCAGGCCCCGTGGTGCCGCCACCACCGGAAAGGGCGCCCGCTGCAAGGCCGTGATGGCCGCCTGGAAGGCGATAAGAAAGGCCTCCATCCCCGACCAATCGGCCGACTCTACCAAGCCAGCTATATGGGCCAAATCGGCGCCGGCAGAAAAATGCTCGCCGCTCCCCCACAAAACCACCCCCTCGTACGGCCGCTCGGCAACCAGTCTCTGGACCACTTCCAACGTCTGGGGGCCCAGGACGTTTAATCTGCCCTGAAATACCAAGCCCCCCAAGCCCTGGTCAAGATCGGCCACATAGGCGCTTTGATTGCCCCAACGAGCCCTGTCCGGGGTTAGCCGTTGGGCCCAAGTAGGGGGCGCTTCGACCACAGGGGGCCGTCCCTGTCCAACGAAGATTTGGCGGGTTTCGCCGTGGGGCTGATAAAATGAATCGGCGCCACTGGCCAATAATTGAGCCACCAAAGGCGGCACAACCTCGCCGCTTTGCTCGAGCCGGGCAACGACCTTGGCGACCCCGAGCAGATCCCACTGCTCAAACGGGCCGGCCTCCCAATTAAAGCCCCAGCGCATCGCCCGATCGACGGCGGCCGGATCGTCGGCCATCTCACCGGCGTGGATGGCGGCATAAAGCAGGACCTCCTGCAAGTGACGGGCCACCCAAGTATCGCTGTCCCAGGCCGCCTGCAAGCGCGCCGCCAGATCGGCCTGGTGGGCGGCGGCGGTCAATTCGGTGCGCGGTTTTGCCATGGGCCGATAGGTACCCGTAGCCGGGTCCAGCGCCTGGATTCCAGTTTCGTCTTTGCGGTAGAAACCAGCCCCGGTTTTGGCCCCCAACTGGCCATTCTCAACCATCTGCTGGACCGAGCGCGGGGCTTTGTAGACCGGCCGGCGCGAATCATCGGGCAAGTGCTGGTAGGCAGTGCTGGCCACGTGCAGCAGAATATCGAGGCCCACCAGATCGCACAACCGCAGCGTGGCGCTGGTGGGACGCCCCAAAAGGGGTCCGGTCAGGGCATCTATTTCTTCCACCTCCAGGGATTGTTCCTCGAAGCGATGGAGCATATCCATCAAGGCGAAAACCCCCAGCCTATTGGCGATGAAATTGGGCGTATCGCGGGCGCAGACCACCCCTTTTCCCAACCGTTGCTGCAGCAACCCTGACATCGCCGCGATCAGATCTGGGTCGGTTGCCGGGCCAGGCACCACTTCGACTAGCTTCATATAGCGGGGTGGATTAAAAAAATGGATGCCGAGAAAGCGCGTTTGACGCTGTGGTGGCAAGGCCTGGGCTAAACCGGCAATGGACAGTCCCGAGGTATTGCTGCTCAATACCGCATCGGCGGGAGCCGCAGCGGCTATCTGTACGAGCAGGTCTTTTTTGGCCTGGGTATCTTCGACAATGGCTTCTATGATCCACCCGACCCCTTGCAGGCAGGATAGATCGGCCAGGGTGCCCGGCTCCACCCGGTCGGCGAATTCGGGGCTGAGAAAGGCTGCTGGTCGGCTTTCCAGGGCCCGCTGCAACCCTTTTTGGGCCGGGGCTGCCGAGCCATCCTCCCCCGCTACATCGAGCAATTTCACGGCAAAACCTGCATTGGCCAGCAAAGCGGCTATTTGCCCGCCCATAACCCCGGCCCCCAACACAGCCACGGGACGTTGTTCGATCTCTTTACTCATAAGGGGGTATTGTCCTGGCCAAACAAGGTTAGCTGATTGGGGTCATCCCGTCGACTTTGGGGGTGCCCACCGCCGTAGTGGTGCTCGGCCAACCAGCGCTCGACCTCGCTGTGGCGGAAACGGACCAGGCCCCCCAAGCGGTAGTGCGGTATTTGCCCCCGTGCCGCCAGCCGGCGCACCCAGGACACCGAGCACTGGAGATATTGGGCAACTTCGTCGGCCGTGAGCAATCCTTCTTTGGCCATGGGCTAAATCCAGGGATACCAGGGCCAGGGCTTTTTCCGGCTCACATCGTGGCTAGTCGACAATTTGCTCCACTTGACCCGCCGGCGCCACACAAACAGGCTGATCAGGAGTTGCAGGAGAATCAAGTAGAACAGCGCTTTGGCCCCGATTTGAACGAAAGCCCCGGTGGATATTGTAGTGAGGACGATAATGAGACCCAAAGCGGCGAGAATCCCAATGGTCATACCCCGCAAAAGAGTCTGGCACCGCTGCAAGGCCTGGTTGATATCTTCCTGGCCGATTTCCATTTCCGTCATTGCTTTTTCCCAGGTATTGGAGTCTAAACGGGTGGTATAAATTCCACTGTCTGGCGGCGGCCTTCTGCATCGGCGGCCAGCACCTGCTCAAGAGTCTCGGCCGGCCCCTGGTCCCACTGGTCGAGGAGGGACTGACAGATGGCGACGATATCGAGAAAGCCGATGCGTTTTTCGAGAAAGGCCTGCACCGCCACCTCGTTGGCCGCATTGAGCGCAGCCGGTACGGTGCCACCGGCCCGGCGAGCCATGCGGCACAGGTCGAGGGCGGGAAAGGTCGCCCCGTCGGGCGCGGCGAAGGTGAGTTGCCCCAGACTGGAAAAATCCAAGTATTCCAGGCCAGTGGGGCTGCGCTCGGGATGGGTCAGAGCGTATTGTATGGGGAGCATCATATCGGTCTTGCCCAGATGAGCCAAGATCGAGGCATCGTTGAATTCGACCATGGAATGGACCACCGACTGGCGGTGAATGACCACTTCGATGGCCGCCTCTGGAATCCCGAACAAGTAGCTGGCTTCAATAATTTCAAAGCCTTTGTTCATGAGGGTGGCCGAATCCACGGTGATTTTCGCCCCCATTTTCCAGGTTGGATGATCGAGGGCTTGGGCTGGGCTTACAGCCTGCATTTGTTGGGTAGTACGACCAAAAAACGGCCCCCCTGAAGCCGTCAACAGCAAGCGCCTAATATGGCGGGGCGATTCACCCTGCAGGCATTGCCAAATGGCGTTAGGTTCGCTGTCCAGCGGCAATAATACTCCACCGCCGGCCTCGACCTGGGCCAGGACCAATTCCCCAGCCATGACCAGCGGCTCCTTATTGGCCATGGCCAGCATTTTGCCGGCCTTGGCCGCTGCCAGACTAGGCCCCAGTCCGACGGCCCCGACCAACCCGTTGATGACGATATCGGCTTCTTCCAGCTGGGCCATGGCCGCCAGCCCTTCGGGCCCGCAACTGATCTCTACTGTGGGAAGGGCTTGTCGGACCTGGTCGAGTTGATCGGAGTCCCCCAGACACACCCTGGGGACCTTCCACTGGCGGGCTCGGCGAATAAGTTTATCCACCTGCCGGCCACCGCTAATGCCGATCAGACGGTATTTATCGCCCAGATTTTCCAGCACCTTGAAACTAGAATCGCCAATGGAACCGGTGCAGCCCAGCAGAACAACGTTTTTCACCCTACCCCCTCAATGCTGCCCCAGGGCGGCTCGGCCCTGGGGCACCGAACGATTTCTGCGGGGATTCACCTGCCGGGGGTTGTGCCGCCGGCCGCGGCTGCGTTTGGCGTAGCGCACGGATTGCATTTCGCGCACCACCATGACTTTGACCTGGCCGGGGAAGGTCAATTCCTTGGTCACCCGCTCGGCGATATCAAAGGCCAACAATTCGGCGTCGTCGTCGCTGACTTTCTCGCCCTGCACCATAACCCGCACTTCGCGGCCGGCATTGATGGCGAAAACCTCCTGCACCCCGTCGAATGAATGGGCGATTTCCTCCAGGCGGATGATGCGACGGGCATAGCCCTCCGAATCTTCGCGACGGCCACCCGGACGAATGCAGGAAATGGTATCGGCGGCCTTGACGACAAAACAGATCGCCGATTGGCGGTCGTCGTCCTCGTGGTGTTCGGCAATGACTTCGCGGACAATGGGGTGTTCGTCGAATTGCTCGCTGAGAGTGATGCCCAGATCGATATGGGAAGCCCCCAATTCGCGCGACCCAGTCTTGCCGATATCGTGCAAGAGTCCGGCGCGCCGTGCAAGACGCACATCGAGGCCCATTTCGGCGGCCATTAAACCGGCCAAATGGGCTACTTCCAGGCTGTGCTGGAGCAAGTTCTGGCCCATAGTGGTGCGAAATTTCATCATGCCGACGTAATGCGGCAAGTCGGCGTGGCAATCCTTGGCGCCAATATCAGCCAGGGCTGCTTTGCCGGCCCGGTTCATTTCCTTTTCCAGATCTTTTCTGCAGGCGGCGACTGTTTCCTCAATCCTATTGGGAGTAAAGCCGCCGTCGGCCACTAGTTTTTGCATGGCCTGCACGGCCACCTCACGCTTGGCCGGATCAAAGGAAGACAGCAAGACCGTTTCCGGGGTATCGTCGACGACGACCTTAACCCCGGTAGCCGTCTCAAAAGCCCGCACATTGCGCCCCTCTTTGCCGATAATGCGGCTTTTGATCCCTTCGTTGGAAAGGGCGATCGAAGAGGTCGACATTTGCACGGCTTCTTCCACAGCGCAGCGCTGGATGGCCTGGACCAGAATTTTTTGCGCTTCCCGATCGGCTTCTTCCCGGGCCCGGGCTCGCTCGGAGCGAATCAGTGCCGCGCTGTGTGCTTTGACTTCCCCGCGCAATTGGTCGAGCAGCAGATCCTTGGCCTCTTCGTTGCTGAGACCGGCGGCCATTTCCAGTTTTTCTTGGTAATTAGCAATGGTCCGGGTCAATTCTTCCTGGGCAGAGCGAATGCCTTTTTCGCGATTCTGCAAGCGTTTGTCCTGCTGCTTAAAGCGCTGCAACTCCTTGCGCAATTCCTCCTGGTCGTTTTGCACTTCGTGATGTTTGCCGGCTAATTTTTTGTCGCGCTCGTTGATCTTGGCACGTTGGGCTTCCAGTTCTTCTTCTTGCTCGGTCTTTGCTTTGTACCAATCGTCTCGTTCCTGCAAAAACTCCAAGCGCAAGGCCCGGTCCTCTTCTTCCAGCTGCAGCTTTACCTGCTGGTCGACAGATTGTCGGCGTTGTTCCCACTTGTCTTGGGTTATTTTATTATTTGCAAACCAACCGACACCCAACCCTGCTGCCAACAAGCCCAGTCCGAACAGTGCATATTCCATAAGGCGTAGACCTCGGGCTAGGTGTAGAGAAAGGGGCCCGAAAAGGGCCCGGACTCTTGTGTCCGGACCTTGGAGGCGCCCCAATAACAGAGGGTGCTAAGTCCTATTATAGATATATAGGTAAAGGGTGATGATGGAGCAACTATTTTTCACCTTCCAAGGCTGCTGCTACGGGCCCCTTCCAGCGCTGCTGCTAGCATGCTCTGCCTGGACTCCGGCTCGGCCCAGGCTGCCTGCACAGCTGGGTCAAGGGTATCAATGGGATCGAAATAGAAAAAAAGCATCCCGGGCTTAACGGCAGGACTGGTGTATACGGCGATGCCGTGGTGACTGTCGTAATATTCAAAAGAGTGGACGTGGCGCTTGCCGCCCCCGCCCATGGTATCCAGTACAAAAGCGGGCATATTGAAACCCGATGTCATACCGCGCACTTGCTTCTCCAGCACGACAGCCGTCTGTAAAGGGGTGCGCAGTTCCTCTACCCCCTGGACCATATCGTGGAGGAAAATATAGTAGGGATGGACATTGACGTATCCCAGCCGGCGGACCAGGGCCCCCATAGTTTCGATATCGTCGTTAACGCCCCGCTGTAAAACAGCCTGGTTGCGCATGTGGATACCCCGTTGGGCCAGGCGGTCTAAGCCGGCGCGGGTGATCTGGGTGATTTCGTTGGGATGGTTGAAATGGGTGTGCAGCACCACATCTTTAGCCTGCTTGCGGCCCAGTTCGACGACCCGGGTAAAACTGTCTACCCAGTCGTTGTCGGTCAGCAGCTTTTGCGGCATTACCGCCGGCCCCTTGGTCGCATAACGCAGGCGACGGATATGGTCAATGCCCAACAGACTGCGGCCGATATGTTCGATATGCTCGGGGCGTAGATTGTACATATCACCGCCGCTGATGACAATATCCTCCAGTTCGGGATGGCCGGCTATATAGGCGAAGATATCGTCCCAACGGCGGGGCTGGGCACTGAAGTGGAGCTTTTCGACATCGTCCGTATCCAGCCCCACCGCATAGGAACGGGTGCAGAACCGGCAATATACAGGACAAGTATCCAGGGCCAGGAATAGGGCCCGGTCGCGGTAGCGATGAGTAAGGCCAGGCACCGGTGAATCGGCCTGTTCGTTAAGGGAGTCCAGCTTGAGCTCGGGGTGGTCGGGCTGAAAACGTGATCCCAGGGGGATGAACTGAACCCGCAACGGGTCTATTTCGGGCTGGCGCCAATCGATCAGGCTCAGAATATAAGGCGAAACACGCATACTCATTGTTGACCGTCGCAACCCTTGTTCGACATCGCTCCAAAAGGACGACTCGACCAAATCGCCCACTACAACTCTTAATTTTGCCAGCGAAGTCACGGCATTGCGGGCCTGGAAGCGGTGATCGTGGAATTGGTCGGCGTTGAGCTCCCGATAGGCCGGTATACCGCGCCAATATTCGTCTTCCCTCAGGTCGCGGTGTCCCAAGTCAGGCGCTGCATTGCTCGGCAGATCGGAGGGTTGGATCGATCCCATAGTCGGGCTGGCAAATTGCACAGTCATCGCGTTGTCGTCCTCGGCAAGGGGGCACAGCCCCACTCCATAGCAAACGAAAAGGGGTCAAAGCCCATGGCTTTGCCCCTTTTCCCGTCGCTTTCAGCTACACCCATTACAGCTGCTACAAAAAATACACAAACCCGTCCGTCCTTTGCTTTATCGCCGTCGTGCCGGCTCGTTACTGGCAGCCACAGTACGGCCTTTATCCTGGTGGTTTGGACCATCGAGACAAAAAGGAAAAGCAAGATGGATGGTTTGCCGTGCCATAATATCGCTTAGCCCATGGCCTCGGCAAAGCGCTGGTTGATCACGTTCCAGTTGACGATATGGGTCCAGGCTTCGATATAGTCAGGACGCCGGTTCTGGTAGTTGAGATAGTAGGCGTGTTCCCAGACGTCGATGCCGACGATGGGCGTCCCCTCGCCGGTCATGAGCGGGTTGTCCTGGTTGGGAGTGCTGGTGATGGTCAGCTTGCCGTCCTTGACCACGGCCCAGGCCCAGCCACTGCCAAAGCGCTTGGTAGCCGCATCGGCGAAGGCCAAGCGCCCATCTTCCAGGCCGCCAAAGGAGGCGGCGCAGGCGGCTTGGAAAGCCTCAGAGGGCTCACCGCGCTCCCCTTCGGGGGCCATTGAAGTCCAGAACAGGCTGTGGTTGTAATGGCCGCCGCCGTGGTTTTGCACCGCCGTGCGGATACCTTCGGGAACAGAGGCCAGATCGCTGATCAGATCTTCCAGACTCTTGGCGGCCAAATCAGCGTGCCCTTCAAGGGCGGTGTTGAGGCTGGTTACGTACGTATTGTGGTGCTTGGTATGATGTATCTCCATGGTGTGGGCATCGATCACCGGTTCGAGGGCGTCGTATGCGTAGGGCAGTTCAGGGAGAGTATGAGCCATCTCGTTCATCCTTTCGCAGGATTGGTTGGTGGTAGTACGGCTTAGTGGAGCGGATACAGATTGTATAAAATATTAGCCCGCCTGATATTGGTCCATAGCCCTTTTTAAGGCGTCTTCAGCCAGGACGGCGCAGTGATTCTTCAGGGGTGGCAACCCGCCTAATGCGGCATCGACTTGGGCCCGGCCCAAAACCTGGGCTTGCTCCACCGTGGCTCCAACCAACAATTGGGTCAACACCGAGCCGGCGGCAATGGAAGGAGCACAACCAAAGCTTTTAAAAGTTGCCCGTTGAACCACCCCGTCGACCACCTGTAGATAGAGGTGCATGATATCGCCACAGGCGGCATTTTCGGCGTATCCGACGGCATTGGCTTGGTCTAATTCCCCCAAATTGCAGGGGTTTTTATAATGCTCTATGACAATCTCTTTGAGCGCCACAAGGGCTTCGCATTTCTGTAATCAGCTGAGCTTAACACCATGAAAAACACCGCTATAGCTCTTATAGCATGAAAAATATACACCTCCCCCCAACACCTGTCAACCCGTCCTTTGGGGCAGGTTATTTCTGGTATGCCATTTAAGCCGTTCCTATTTAAAATCGATGAATCCACCCTGGCCGCTGGCGCAATCGACCCAGTATTTGCGGACCATCTGTAAGACCTCCCACATTATCGTGTCTTTGGCCACCTTGTTACCCAGATCCTGCAGGATGGCTGCTTTTTCCTGGTCGAGCAACCCCAGTCCGGCCATCATGGCCAGATGATGGACCATACCCGTCTGCAGCAAGGTGCGGTTCAGATCGGCCAGATCGATACCACTTTTGGTCTCTAATTCGTCCATCAAACCGGCGTATAATTCGGCCAGTTCCTGGGACAGGGTCGTTTCTATTTTAAACATCTTTTCCATAGGATAAATCTCGACTTGGTGGCCCTAGCGCGCCTAAAATAATTGGACACTGCAGGGCCGGCAGCCCAGGTACGGATGGGAATTTTGGTCTTGTAGGGCATATAGTCGCCATCCGCCTCGCCCCTGTCAAGGGGACTATACAGGGGGCCAAGCCCCTCTAAGGCTGCCTATTCATTGATCCGGGCAAGGGCAAAACAACCGACAGACGGCCCCGCTTAGCAGGTGCTAAGCGGGGCCGTCTGTCGGTTGTTTTGCCGGGCTCTATTGTTTAAAAAGTCCTACTACAGCGAGCGAAGTAACGCCAATCTTCCTCCTCACCATCGAGAGGGCGGGCCATGCCCAATTGGAAATCGTCGTCGATCCGGGCGGCAAATCCCAGGCTCTTTTTAAATTCCGCCTGGATCGCCGGCTCTATCAGCCCACCGGCCAAAGCCCGTTGCGCCCCGGCCGGTGAAAACCAGGCCGCCCCCATATCGAATAAGACGCCGATGTCCTCGATCCAGTATTCGGCGTTGAACAGGACCATCCGGTCGCCAGAAAAGGCCTTGTAGGGATAGCCCCGCAGTGAGGCAAAACCGCCGATATCGTATTGGTACTGGCGCGGCATTTGTCTCTCGCCCCGCCCCAGTCGTAAACGCAGGTCCAACTGCCCGGCCCCCTGGGCCAAGGGCTGGTAGCGCCGCACTTCGAACAATTGCCGACGAAAGGCAAAATCGCCCCCAAGACCGCCGCCACCCTGTTCAATCATATGGTTGACCAACCATCCTCTGCGTTGGCCGGGGCGGCGATTGTCCAATTGGATATCGAGCCGGAGGCTAGTCGCCGTGCCAACGTCTATATCGGGATTGGCCCGGAAGGCCTTGCGGGCCACCCGGTTGTCCACCAAGACCCAATCGACCAGTTCATCAAGGGCATAAAATTCATCTTGGCCCAGGCGGCCGGTCAAATGCACCAGACCGGCAAAATTCTGAATGGTATACAAGCTCCAACCGCGGCTGCGGTAATAGTCGAAAAAATCGCGCCTGAACAGACCGGCGTAGAGCGAATTTTCCTCGGCGCTCAGCAACCAGCCGTCCTGGGATGCGGTAACGTCGTGCAATTCGCCGCCAATACTGGACAGATTGCGGCCCCATTGAGAAGGCCCGTGGAAAGTAAATACCTCGGTGCCGACCTGGTATTGCCAATGGCTGGCACCAAAACTATACCCGAGATGGCCGTAGCTGGTGTGGCCCCGATTACCCCTGTAGGAGCGGGGCTCCCGGGCCCCCATAAATAAACCTTCGACCCGATTATAGCGCAGGTAGACGTCTTCAGAGGCCCAATTTTCGCCCCCAACGGCCTGCCATTTTTGTTCCCACCCTAGATACTTTTCGTCTTGATCAGCCGGACCTTTACCTCCGTGTGCCCATGCCCCGCCCACTGCCACCAACCCGGCGTATAAAACCATCCCCCAAATACGCTTGCTTTGTTTCATCGCCTCCTCCTTGGTGCTTGCCGTTCTTTCAACTGGTTCATTTTAGCACTAAGGGCTACCCTATCGTGGTAAGTGCACGATGTCAAGCCTGTTGGTCCTTGAAAACCACCGCAGGAAATCGGCGACTTTTGCGGTTAACGACCAATCAACTCGTGCTTGCGCAGCAAATGGCGAAAGCGGTCGTAGGTCAGGCCCAGTGCTTGGGCCGCGTCCTTCTGGCTGCCATCGGCCTTGGCCAAGGCGCCGTTGAGCAAACGCAATTCAACCACCCGCACCTGCTCGTCAAAATCGCCGGCTACTGCCTCCACCGGCCCTTCGCCTTTGACTTCGGGCGGCAGATCCTCGACCAGCACCTGATCCCCCTGGGCCACACATAAAGCCCGCTCGACGGCGAATTTTAACTCGCGCACATTGCCCGGCCAGGAATAGGCTTCCATGGTCTCCAATGTGGCCTGGCTGAATGTCCTATTGGCCAGCGACGGCACTTCCTCGCACAATTGCTCGGCAAAGTATTCGCACAACGGTCGTACATCTTCGAGGCGCTCGCGCAGGGGCGGCAAGTGGATGACCGAAAAGCGCAGGCGATCGTAGAGATCGGCGCGAAAACGATCCTGGGAGATCTCCTCTTCGAGATCGGCGTTGGTGGCTGCCACCACTCGCACATCGACCTTTATCGTCTGGTTGCCGCCGATACGCTCAAATTCCTGGTATTCGATAACGCGCAGGACATTCTTTTGAAAATCGAGGGCGGTATTGCCGATTTCGTCTAGGAACAGGGTACCGCCGTCGGCATTTTCAAAACGGCCCCGGCGACGGTCAGTCGAACCGGTGAAGGCGCCTTTCTCGTGACCGAATAATTCCGATTCGAGCAGAGTTTCCGACAAGGCGGCGCAATTGAGTTTGACGAAGGGACGGTCGCGGCGATTGCCTCCGTAATGCAGGGCCGCCGCGATCAACTCTTTGCCTGTGCCGCGCTCGCCCCTAATCAACACCGGCCGGGGAATCGAGGCGATCTGCTCAACTTGCTCGAGCAGGGTCTGAATTTTGGGGCTGGCGCTGACTATTTTATAGCGCCGCCCCAATTCCGTGCGGTAGTAATTATTGTCCCGGTCGAGAGCCTCGTTCTCGGCCTTGAGGCGAGCGTTCTCGCGCAATACGTGCAGCATGCGCTCAACCTTCTCCATACTAATTTCCAACTGGTCTTCGACGTAAAAATCCTTTTCGATAAAATCATCGGCCCCGTGCTGCACCGCCTCCACGGCCGCATCAATACTGCCCTTGCCGGTGAGGATTATTACCGGTAAATCGGGGCGAGCCCGTTTGATTTCCTTGAGAATCTCAATGCCATCGGGCTCACCGGCGCCAAAATCCAGGTCCAGTACCACCAATTCGACCCCGTCGCGCTCCCGGGGCAAATCTGCGAATAGAAGCGCACCGGTGGGATAAGCTGTTACCTGCTTGCCTAGAGCACGCAATTTGGTAGCCAGTAATTCGCGAATCTCGGCCTGGTCGTCGGCAATCATAACGCCGTTTTTGCCATCTTTTTTCACTCAATCACCCCCATCTTTATCCCTAGAAATAACTTCCCTCCAGGCTGCCCGAATCATCCCCCGGATCCGCTGTAAGGGGCAAATCCAGGCGAAATACAGTGCCGTGGCCCAGACGACTTTTGACGCGCAAATCGCCGTGATGGGCCCGAGCTATACGCCTGGCAATGCTCAACCCATAGCCATTGCCCTGCTTTTTGGTCGTAAAGCCTGGATCAAATATATATTCGAGATGTTCGGGACTAATGCCCGGCCCGTCGTCTGTCACTTCGACATAAACGGCGGCCCGGCCGGGGTCATACCCCACCCCGAGATCTACTTGACCGCTGGACTGCTCAAGAGCCTCTAGGGCATTGAGGCATAGATTGGTAATCGCCTCGCGCAACATGCGTTCGTCCGCCTCTAAACTGGGCACCCCATCTTGAATGCGGACCTTTAAGCGCGTATCGACCGCCTGGATACGGACAATTTCAGCCACCCGACGTATTAGTTGATCGGGTTTTATCAGACTCGGATTAACAGCCTCCGGATTCATTGCCCCTAAATAGCCGACCCATTCTTCGTATAGATGCTCTTGCTCACCGGCCAATGCGGCCAGATCGGCGCCCCAGGTTTCATCCCCTTGCAGGCGCCGGCGGAGACTGCGCAGACGACTGCCCACGACCCCCATCAGATTCTTTAGTTGATGGCCTTTAGTGTACAGCCCCTCATAGGCCTGTTCCCTGCCGCGCTCTACCATTTCCTGCGACAACCGGGCCAGCACCTGGGGCGCGCTGGAATCGAATTCGTCGATAATATGGGCAAATTCCTGTGCCAATTCGCCCGCTTCGACGTGGTCGAGCAGCAAACGGGCCACCTGGGTATAAGGGGCGGCAAATTCGGGATCGAGTTGGATCGCCACTTTAAATTCGCCCAGGGCCCCCAGAACTTGGCCCTGCTGCAATAACAGCGTCCCAAGGCTGTTGTGACCCACAGGGGACAAAGGATTGATAGCCAACCCCCGGCGAAAAACGCGGATGGCCTCCCCCCGGGACTCTTTCTGCTCCCCGTACAGTCCCCCCAGGGCGAAACACACTTGATCTTCACGGGCGTAACGACGCCCCCCATCGATGCTGGCCAGGATTTGCTGCAAATGCTCTAGGGCGCGTTTTTTGGCTGCCGGGCGCCGTTGCCGGGCGCACTGTAAGCCCAGTTGAAAACGCGCTTCAAGGTGCCCCTGATCGGCGGCCTTTTCGAGATTTTCAAAGGCCTCTTCGAGGCGACTTTCGTGCAGCTGGCAAAGGCCCATTTTGAATTGCAGATTGGCATTGCCCCCGCCCCGATCCCAACATTGGCGGAAAGCCTCTTCGGCCTGGCTCCATTGGCCGCAGCGGTAATAGGCCAACCCTAAATCGTGCCAGACTCCAAGCCAATCAGCATCAACCTCCACGGCCTGGGCAAAGGCCTGGCAAGCCGCCTCATAGTGCCCTTTGTTGAGGGCTTGATGCCCTTGCTGATGAAACTTGCGGGCCTGCGGATCGCTGGATTCGGGCATTTTCTTGCCGGCAAAGGCCTGGTATTCTTCGGCCAGCCCTCCGTGCACTGCCCCGGCACTCCTCAACGGGCGATTAGTCTCCATCCCACATACCCCAAGCCGCAGACCACCCCTACAGCACCCAGAACAAGGGCGACTGTAAAGACCATACTGAACAAACCAAAGACGATTTTTAACGCCAACCAAAGCCCGGCCACCAACAACACGGCAAGGCCGATCTTAGCCAACATCGGCCTTTTCTCCTTTAGCCCATTTGGCCTGACTATCGAACCGATCGAATTTTTCGCTCAAGGCGATCATTACATCTTGGATATCGGTCAGCCGTCGATCCATTTCGTCAAGACGCAGTTGGTAGTCCTCCTGCTTGCCGTCCCCGTTGGAAATGACCGCCTTGTTTCTCAAATACTCGAATAACCCCGCCCCTAGACAACACAGAATCACCAACAGGCCAATACTTAAGAAGAAATTAAAAAAATTCATGGTCAACGCTCCCCGGTCGTCAGTGGTTTATTGGCCGATTTGCCCGCGGCCAATTTATCCTGTTCCTCCCAGCGGTCCAATTTTTCGCTGAGGGCGATCATCACGTCCTGAGTATCGGTCAGGCGCCGCTCGATCTCGGTCAGACGCGCATCCTGGTCTGTTGCCTTCTCCTCGCGCTTTTTGCCTTTACGGCCTTCACGAAAATAGTAAATAACTGGACTTTTGCAAAAATCAGGTGAGGGCAAGATGGTCCATAATCTTTGCGATCTCCCATTTAGCATCCGTTGCTTGTTGAATGGCCCAGGTCAGCGTCTTGCCCAAGACCTCTTTGGCAAC
>WLWI01001774.1_pt1 | contig 18569 bp, 7 predicted proteins | sample 6701501 | NCBI WGS metagenome assembly WLWI01 (sample SAMN12718690, study PRJNA515312) | sponge metagenome | isolation source: marine sponge | host: Mycale hentscheli | place: New Zealand: South Island, Marlborough, Capsize Point | collected 2014-11-01
CACATCTAGTCCAGTTACCTGAGCTTCTTGTTCACTTCGTAGAAGCTTGCCACAACTGAAAAACATAGCAAATAAACTTCTGTGTTTTACCAATAAAGAGTATAAAAATTGGTTACTAGGTGACTACATGGAAATAGAGAAAATACAGCAAAAAAACAACAAAAAAACAACAACAACAACAACAAAACAAAAAACAAAACGAACAAAAAACAACAACAAAACAACAACACAAAAATAAAACAAAAAACCTGAAATGCAATATCTACCATACTGGCTCACACATCTATAATTTCCTACATAAATTTTTTCTGTTTTATTTTATTTATTATTATTATTTTTTTGTCGATTTACCTTACTTGCCACCGTATGATGCTTTAGCTATGGATGTTTGTAATGTGTAAATTGTGTCTCAAACAATTACTTACTCTTCACATTTCAAAGATTTTGGCTGCGTGTCCACAGTAGGAGCTTCACTGGCCTCTGTACTCTCAGACTCATTGGCAATAAGCCTAGAATCAAACACAAACTCAATGACCCTCACAATTGCAATGGAAGTAAATGCAATAAATACGTCTATACTTGTGCAATGGTACTACCATGCAGAATTTAAACCTATATGTCAGTATTCTTACCACTCCATAGCTTGAGGTATTCCATTGTAATCAGTAGCTTTGCAGGCAGCTTCCCTGTCAGTGCACACAAGAAAGAGTAGGTCAACAACTATCCAGTATTGTATTTTTAACGTATCTTACGCCTTTTCTTGAGAAAAACCCATTTCTAGAAGAGAGTCCACTAGTGCCTTTCTTGGTTCTTCCATATTTCTCCCCAAACTAACTGGCAGTAAAGCAAACAATCCAGGTATGGTAGATCACTCAGTCTCTGAACAGTTGGTAGACTACAACAGTTCGTAATCATTCACTGAAACCCTTTACCAATTAGAAGTGTTTTCTGTTAAATGAGCCCAAGTTTCTAGAGTATGTACGCGGGTCTGTGAGTTCATTTCAGGACAGTTGATCTCTTCATTACTTCTTTCCCAGTGGTTCCGCCATTCCTGATATACACCACCACTTATCTTTTATAGCTAGACATTAATCAATGGTTTCAATAATTTAGTAATATGTATTTAGCAATAAAAAAGTAATAAATTACAAAATGAATTTTTGAAAAAAAAAGTTTGAATGGAGAACTGATGAACAAACACGCTGCATGACATCTTAGCTGGTGCTGCTGCAACAGCTCCACCCACTATTGCCACGACTGGCCCCACTGACTGAGGAATATTCAGACTGGTTAGAGTGTAAGTCTATAGTAGATCCATGCTCCACGGATATCTTGCCCTCCAACTGCAGCACACACACATGCACAAACACAAATTTCAAAGGAACAATAGTCTTTTGCAAAATAAAAAGTGTAAACTCACTAAATAATAATCATAAAATAATAATAATAATAAAATAATAATAATAATAAAAAATTAAAATAATAATAATAAAATAATAATAATAATATTAGTAGTAATAATAATAATAATAATAATAATAATAATAATAATAATAAACAAAGCAATGATTTTATCTTGGAATTATTATGGCATAAAGATAGTGGAGGTAGCAAATAATTAAATTAAATATCTAAACAGTTTCCATGACTATTATACAGAAAAATTGTAAAATAATAATAACAACAAAAACAACAACAAACAAACAATACGAACAAACAAATGAAAAATTAAAATAATTAAAAGCTGTCCTTTACTACTGGAGTACTAACAACTATGTAGAAACTTCATGTTTGGATGATGATGGCCACAACATGATGATGTGGTCACACTACAAGATAACTCACCCCACACAGAATGCTCTCTGATAGAGACGAGAAGGAGTCGTCAATGCAGACATTAGTCCAGGCACTGGTCTCAAAGAACTTCACCTTATACTGGTTAGCTAACTAAAAACATAATGCATAAATTATATTTAACAATAAGAAAATATGACCAACAACTATAATACTTGTGACAGATCATGGGGTGGCAGCACAACTTGATCTGTGCTACAACTTGGGTCTCTTTAGATTTATACCTTCCTCAGAAAGACAATACTTTTTCTTAATCCTTACCTTCTCTCCTCTCTTTCTGGGGACCTGTCGCTCACTCTCCAAGTCCACTTTGTTACCAACAATAACCATCTTCACATCATCCACAGCATTCTACACACACACACACATCACACAAACATTGCCACATCACATGATCCATAGCATACACACATTGTAGCCACATCACATGATCATTCTATACACATACAATCACATCAAATCACATGATCCACAATGCACATTCAAGCATGTTTCAATGCTTACCATTTCACAGATTCCCAAAATTCATAAAGATAATCAAGTCTGTCCCCCTGCTCCTCAAAAAAACTGATGAAAAAAAAGCATGACTTTAACTGAACCGAAAACAACAACCCAAATAGATGGTTACTAGGAAAAGACAAGTTTTAAGATGAAAAGTACGAGCCCCCAAGCTATTCAAAGCTATTGTTAGAGACAGAATGTCAGCAGATTTTAGAACATGCCTCAAGGTCCTGTTTTCAATGGAGGAAAATGCACTACATTTGATGTCCACTTCATATTATCAGCGAGACACCCAAGTTATTAATACGACAGGCTCATAAGACAAGGACCGCCCAATGGCTTGGATCATACTTTTAGACTGCTCAGTGAGGGAGGTTTCTTTAAACTGTGCCTGGAAACCGCTTTTTTTTTCACTTTTAAAGAATCTTGTTAACTTAGACTCCTACATCATACAATTGTATTGTTGACAACACCTTCCTTCTGAATGAGGGCATATTTTTATTTGTTTTACCTACCCTTTCTAATTTTAGTTTATATACAAGACAATCATAATAAATATAAGGCTGTGCTTGTGCACAAATGGCGAGCAAGCAAGGCTGTCTAGACATCATTAAAAGAATAAAGTCATAAAAAATGTGTCATTAAGGTGGCTCTTTACTGCTGGAAACTGTTAAAACTAATCCTCTTGTTTGAACGTTGACAATTAAGTTTAATTAAGAATTACAAAGTTACTTTCCTTGTTCAATCCATCCCCCCACCCACTCAAGTAATAGCTCTATCTCATTAATCATTCTTACTACTTGAAGAGCCAGCAATAAACAAATGAACAACTTTTTTCTTATATATAAACACAAGAGAAATTCCACAGCCAATTACATAGTAGGTTGAATTTGCAAATCACCTCTTTTTAAGAAAAAGGGCTAAGTACGTATTTCACTGATACTTGTAAAACAACAACAACAATAAAATTCTTCTCCTAGCTTTAGCTACTAGTTCTCTGGCTTCTCAGCTACAACAATTCACAACAGCTTTTTCCTCTACCCTTTGAAAGAAAAAATTTCAATCTTATGAAGGGTCAGAACTCAATATTAGTTAGTGGAGGAGTCTGCCAGCATAATAATAAGACTTCCTTTGAATTGCAGAGACATCGTTCCAGACTGACTATAAGCGTGAGCATGATGTAACATGCTGATGGTATTTTAGGTGATACCCATATAGTTGTGCAGGACCGTCTAGAAGTGTTCTAGAATCATGTCCCGTTGAAGTAGAGTCGAGTTACCGTACGACAATTACTCACAAGAGAGTATAGTTCCAAGAATACCAAACAGGCGGCACTAGTACAGAATTAGAAATATTAGTAACCAACTAAAATGATGCAGTGCTTACAGTTATAAACCAAAAAGAATGGATGAAACACCAAACGAATGCCGGCAATAATGAATAAAACTAAGCATGTGAGTGTGGAGTGAGTGTAGATAGTGTCATTATGTGCTGAAGTGCCCGTCTAGTGGAGGGCTGGAGCCCGAATAATAGTAATAGTCTTGCCCTCTCAAAATACATTTGCCCCCTCTCCTCCCCCTCCCCTTCATTCACCATATTATATGTAATTTATGACAATCATTTGCTTCAAATTTTAGGCCACTTTTGTCCTTAAACCTTCTAAATTAAAAAATTTATTCATGATTTTCAAAATGAAGACCCTGAAATGCTTCCATGTTGCTGCTTATTTAGCAATCATTTGACTGGTCAACTGATGAGTGATACTAACAAACATACATACCTATGAGCGCAAGGATTGTCTCCATGAAGTGTGTGATTTTACTCTATGGTAGACTGGGCTGCATGCAAGATAATACAACTAGTCCACACCCACCTTCTGTGAGTACATTAGGCAAGATATGAGTAAGCCACACTACTCTCAGTGAGTGAGTGATAAGACATATTGAAATGTTTCACAATAACTTTGTCTGATGAATGTGTGCATATAATCTGAAATGGTTGATTAGAACGACTACCACGAGTGTGAGTTTGGAGTGTCCTATGTTGTACATGGACTTGAAAACTGGTAGCAGCAAAATCAAGTCATGTATTTTGCTTTTCTCTGTCCATGAGAGTTTCGACTGGCTTGTAAGCTTGTAATCATTTAATTTTTAAAACCCAAACTAGAAAGACATTTAGACATTTCTCCCGCCATAAGGGTAAAGCTAAAGTCTAAAATGTGTAAATAAGATTACGTAATCAGGACATAGAATCAAAGAACTCAAACGGCTGCAACCTATGACAATCTTAGTTCTTCCAACTCTTTAGTATGAGCAATTGCAGGTGTTAGAGATAACTAATTAATTTTAACCGTAAGCCTTTTTCTTTACAAGCCTCTCAACTGAATTTGTAATAAGAAAATATAGCAACTATTATTTATTAATTGAAGTGAGCATTTAATCTCCCACCCTAAAAGGCTGCCACTTCTAAACCGCACCTCTTCAATGTTCCTCATCCACTTGGTGACATTGGAAAATGTCTGTTCTTGAGTGATGTCATATACCAGTATGATACCCTGCACACAAACACACAAATATATAGACCGATGAGATGTACATCAGTCACAAGTTCATTATACCAGCTCATACTCCCCCACCCTTTCCACTACACTCACACCCACACACACACACACACACACACACACTCACTCACACACAAAGTATTGTTCCTATTGTGTACCATACTTGTGCGCAATGGCAGGAAACATACTAGCAAAACTAGAACCTATTAGCAAAGGAACTTTATTATAATATCAATCCAGAAAATTTCAGCTGACAGTTTTTTTTCTTGGCTCAGTTCAATAAATTAAGACTAGCTGAAGAAGTCCCACAAAAACACCCACACACAAATCCAATGATTTAGATCATCTAAACTGTCTAGATACTCTAAAAAATTCAGTTTATAACCACATTAATTATTGGCTTTCATTTAAATAAAATCTAAAGTATACATGCCTAATCAGGATGTGCAGTTACTGTAATTGTCCAGGCCACCTGGACAGGAATGAAAGCACTGTTTCACCTGGTCAACTGAAGTAATGTGTCACAGTGAAAACAAGCAACTAATGAATCCACTTACAATATGAAAATTACATAACTGAGGACAATCTACGTGCCATATGCACGAGTTCCGTCCCATTAATCTCCAAACATCCTGGCAATTAGCACAGAATTAGCTGCATGTACCAAATATTTCACAGTGAAGTTCTCACAATGACTGGTGGTCAAGTCAAGCAGCCAACCGCCTGCCCATAGTAGCATGTGCCATCTCAATACCCAAAGAATTCCCAGACGTACCAGTGACAGAGCAAGTGTATGCTAAATGTTAGCATTTTGGACTTAGCACCAGCTACAGTGGCTTGTACCTGGTCCAGCTAGTTGTAAGAGACCTGATCTTTAGCTACAGCATATGTATCCAAACATGTTACACAATGTGAGTACATGATAATAACATAACCATTCAGCACTTGCCATCTTCAACAACAACAACAACAACAACAACAACAAAAAGAAGCAAATTAAGGAGAGATGAACTGCTCCAGGGAAAGGTATAACAAAGAAACTAGAAATGAACTAATGTTAACCGTTTTTACACTTAGACTTAATTTGTAATTTAAGGAAAACTGAAAATACTACAGGAAGCATGTAACAAAGAAACTAGAAATGATACTAAAGATGAGTTTGACAGCTTTATCAGCTATATTTCAATATATAGAGCAGGACATCCATAAGGCGCACACACACACACACACACATTTCAAGACTTTCCTACTTGCCACCTTCGTTACCAATGCTGTCGTGTTATAATCACACATACACTTACCAGGTTTCAGTCGTGTAACTACCCGAGCTCTCAATAGCATCCAAGACTCAGTTTAAAAAAGCACAACACAGGAATATACAAATCAATCATTAGTGAGCTAACGGAGCAAACTAAGACTGTTCCCAATATTTAGGAATTAATAAACCAACACAATCATGCCTATAATGATGCCAATTCCCGCTGCATCGTGAGTGTGCCACAAATTCAATATTGAAAGAGGAAAACAGTTTAAAGCCTGTGATTGTGTCCTGAAATTTCCAAAGATCATGATCGATTAGTCAACCCTCCCACCACACGGGCTATCTGTGGCTTTCTGTCTCACCTGCGCTCTTCTGTAATACTGTGCTGTCAGAGTCTCAAATCTCTCCTGGCCGGCAGTGTCCCTAGCAACCACATACATGTAACAAGTCCATCATGTATACCATCAGAATTCACTATCACTACTAGCATCATACCAGACACCATAACATACACACACACACACACGTTGTACAGGCTTCCTTACCATATCTGAAGACGTATCCGTTTTCCACCCACAGTTACTGTCTTCAGCTTAAAATCAATGCCTGTAAAAATCCAAAGAATTTACGCAAGGTACTTACATGCCAGCTCTATGTTATTTTATGCTGTTGAGCCCTTTTCATAATTGTTTGCCCGCACACTTACTATGGCACTATTGGGTATATTTACACTTGTAACAATTGCGGACTAACAGAGACAATGTAATGGCATCTCACGACTAAAACAAACTTGGCAGACCACTAGATACAATAACAAGTACAATTTACCAACTGAATATTGTACAGGTTTCACAAACAGGTCTTGTAACACCAGCTGTTACGGTATTTTCGACGGTCGTTCAGAAAATTCGGAGATATAATAACAATCGAGGAGGATATCTCACCTATCGTAGTAATGTGACTTTTTCTGATTTGCTGGTCCGTGAACTGAGAAATGAGGCATGTTTTTCCCACTCCGCTGTCTCCGCACAGCAACAACTTGAACAAATGGTCGTAATTCCTGTCGACATGCGAAGACATCCTTCTTCTTTTAGCATATATACAATAAGCGGTATTAATCGCCAATTAACGCTGAGTAGACGATTTGTGCCAAGAAGTTTTAAGGTGAAATGGATGCAATAGTGTTGTGAAGAATTTTGTTGGTTTCTTGCTGACCTGCTCTCGTCCCATTGGGTCTGTGCAATGTCTAATACAAACGAAAGAACTTCTTACCCGTACGGGTACAAGCCCATCCAACCCAAGCTAGTGTCGTCTCTCCCCGAGCAAGAAAGAATGAGACTACAGGCCAGAAAGGCAATTAGAACGAACCAAAAGACGTACAAGGTCTTGGTAATTGGAGAAAGTGGAGTGGGAAAGTCTACACTAGTGGCGAGGCTGTGCGAAGATCGATTTCTAGCAGAGAGTCGTCAGCACACTTTAGGTAAAACCAAGTCTTAAACAGTATTGTTTTTTGTGCGTGTTCCTTTTAATGCCTGACTTCATTAAGCTAGCTACATGCTGCAGAAAGAAGTCAAAGGCAATTAGGAGGTGCAAACACTTGCAGCTTTGGCTGTAATTCTATGGTTTCAGCTCAATTTAGAATTACCACATATACTAGCTGATGAAAGGGAAGTTTGTTTACTTAAGCTACAGAGCTGTTTTTGAAACAAGATGGCTCTGGCGTGGCGATGTAATTGCTTTACTTGGCACATGAATAGGTAAGGGGTTTGGACTTATTTAAAAAGGAAAAGCTACAGCAATAAAGAAAGAATAGTCACCTGTACTCCTCAGCCTTGAAATAACTTTCCCAAGTCATAGCTTGTTTATGGAATAGAATTCTAGTAGCGTTCCCAAAATGTAATTATCTAGAACCAATTTGCTGTGTTTTGAACTCTTCTGAATAAAAATATAACAACTCACAGCTTCCACTTCTGGTTGTGATGATTTTGATGGCTATTTTTATGTTCTTCCTCATTCCCTACTCTTTATTATAACTTTCAGTTTAAATCACAGGCATAGTCCACGACTGCTTTTGTTTATAGTAGTTATAATTATGCATAGCTGAGTTGTTAATGGATGTAGAACTAGATACAGCATATGTTACAGGGTTGGTATGCACTAAACTTACTCTGAATAACAGAGATTGGGAAACCTACCACATGCTTACAGTCTAGTACACGACGAAAAATGCTGATTGTGCAAAAATGGAGTTTCCTAATCCACTACAGTAAAACTAAATATGGCAGAGCTGGGTAACTTACAGGAGTGACAGTTTATCATATCAAAAAGGTATTTCACTGCCACTGCATAAGGTGACGTAACTTCTGCGATGTGTTACTGTGTGGGCCGATTTGGGAAGAAATGAAGTGAACTCTGTACAATGTTTATTGACCTTTGGAAGTGATTGAGAGAGCTAGAGAGAATTTTTATCAGTGGAGCTGTCCAATGTTGCTGATATAGGATTCTCATCTGATCGACACTCAGAGAAATGACTGAATTGTGTGTGTGCATGCTCAAGTTATACTGCATTATGTCATGTTTAATTAAACTGATTGGTCAAAAAGTGTTAGCGAAGGCATGGCCGCATTTCTTTGTGTCACGTGTCATAAACAAGGTTGTCAAACACATATGCTGTAGAAGTAAACATGACGTGCCAGCAGTATGCAGTAAGATATTGAACTACAGTAAGATTCAGAGAAGGATTCCTTATTGAAGAAACAAAAAAGTCATCTATTTGAATGTAGCAAAAGAAACATGGCATTTGATTGCAAGCCAGAGATGTACGCGACTCATTAGTGGGACTTCGCAAGTGGGACTGCATTGTGTGTTTACATTACAAACATACAACACTAAGCACACCAGAGTGATGGCATCAAATAACCATTAGGATGCCATTAGATATGTATGTATGTCTATCTATTTAGAGAAACCACTCTCAAGATGGGTATATTCCTTATGTTTTTTTTCTTCCCCTGTTGAGTGATGATACATGCATAATTGAAGCATAATACCTTAGTGATGCCCCCCCCCCCCCTCAAGGTATAGCAAGGTCAAGTTGGGTGGGTCTCTGGTATTGTGCTGGTTGGAAGATAAAATGGTTGCAGTAATTACATATTGCTGTCAACTAGCTGTAATTGATGACTTTGAGGTCTATTCCAATACCAGTTGTGTGTTCTATTGTCTGCAGGTATTGATATGTTTGACAAAGAAGTCGAAGTAGATGGAGAAAGAGTCAAAATTTACATTTGGTAAGGGGTATCTTTTTTTTTTTTTTTTTTTTTTTTTTTTAATACTTACTAGTATCTCTTATCAACAGAAGCTATTAAATAGTCTGTCCATTAACTGGTTGCAGGAAGACGTAAAGTTTACTAATCAATTACTACTAACAATTAATATGCTTGTCTGTCAGTAATGATGACCGATGACGAGGACGGTGTGTATTCATGAATAAATCCTGGGATAAGCAGGGTTGGTAAAGCATCATTAAAGCATCATCGATTAACAATGACTGTTGTGTGTGTGTATTCCTGTATTAAGCTGTATACGATTGCTGAAGACATACAGTGCTTCCAACTTAAAGAGTGGATTTTTTTAAACTACTGTATAGACTCTCACTACAGTTATTTAACATACACATACCTTTTCTTCATCATCCCAATAATGTTTCCAATAGTAAAACTGCCTGTTTAGAGAATGGAAAACGGAGAACAGCACTTTTCTCATTCAATCTAATACATTTTACGCCATTTTTTTGACGTCAAGATTTTGCGGTAGTTCGTCATTAAACGTAGCTAGTTAACGAGCTACTGTCGAACAATTTCCCGAGCGGTAAGATGGGACTTTCCCTAACTGCAAGCGGCTGTATCTATTCTCAGCGTTCTACTAGCAGCAGTAAGCGAAGTCAGTCAAATTACTAACTTGGAGCCAAGCCTATCCAAGAGGTCCTCTTTTTCAAGAGCCGAAGGAAAGCTGAAGGAGTTTAGCATTCCCAAGGCTCCCAGCATTCGGTATTCTGACAACGGCGATGCAGTAGGAGTCCTATGGGTTGTGCGGCTCCAGACAGCAGCTAAAACGCTGGCCGTGATAGGCAGTAGCGTCGTAGATCCCACGGGCCTGAGATACAACCGTAGCTAAAGCAGCCGTATCCATGCAACAATTAGGGGTAAACTGACACCTCTCGTGCATTTGACACATGCGCCGTTTTGTGACGTCATGTTTACGTGTACTAAAGGCCCACAACCCGCTCTAAGCGTCATCATTTGATGACCCTTACCATGCTTAATTTTTTTAAGTAAAAAACAGCCACAACTCACTTAATTTTCAAGATATAGCTACCCAAAGTTATACATAAAAATTAAGGTAATTTTACATCATGTGTCAAATTTATAGAGATATAACTCCATAAATTCAAAAATCCTGGCCCCACAAAATCAGGCTCATAAGAAACTTTAGGTATTAAAGTATCAGTATACCAAATTATAGAGTAAGGACAAATAATTTCTCTTTTTTCAGCTTAAACACTCACTGTCTTGAAGCTCCTAGTTCCATCACCTACAACCACAAACCCACAAAATGGTTTTGTCTGTATGTTAATATGACATTATGTATAATACTACAAGCTTTTAGCTTTCTATTACACATACTTGAGAAATTATAGCAGAATTAAAAAATCCACTCTTTAAGCTGAAGCACTGTATAGGTGAGTTGGGTTGGTAAAGTGTCGTCAGTAACAACTACTGTGGTTAGAAAAGTAAGTGAGAAAAAAAGAGAAACTAAAAAAACTTTGTAACTAAACAAAGTGGTAGTGTATATTAAACACCTCATGCAACACCATTCATAATTTGCAAAGTTTGTAATCAAGTGCCACTGTGTGGGTGTGGTACTTGCTAATATACCAATAATATTCAATGAGCTACTATACCAATATGAATTCTTATCTGGAGGTAGAAGCACTCTGTAAAAGTGATATTAGTATAAAGTGAGAATATATTTTTGCTTTGGTCAAGCTGTATTCATTTTTAATGGCACACTAGATAAAAATAGTTCTGTCTTTTAGAAGCTGTCGAAAATCTAGTGGTTTAAAAAAGTATTGCTTTATGGTCTCTCCCTAGGGTGCATGTCAATTGATCATTAATCCATGGGCATTAGCTAGATATCTAGCTTCAACAAGTTTTATTGATACCTAATTAGACAAGGCCAGAGAAATCCATTTTGTATGAGAAAGTATTTTGTAGTAGCTAGCTTTTGTACAGCAGCTCTGAGTTTGCACTAAGGTAATCTAATCACATGAGGTGACTATTTCAAATTCAGGCTAGCTTATTTAGTTCCGGTAATTTATACTATTTTTTACAATTATGACAGGGACACAGTGGGCACTGAGAGGTTTGACTCCATTACTACATCCTACTACCGCGGTGGAGCAGTAAGTTATACACTTATATATGCTTGCTATTTTATTCCTCCACCCTTTACCAAGTAATCCTGTTCCCGAGTTACTTATATTTGCCTGTTTGTTTAGTGGTTAGTTAGTTAGTTAGTTTGTTTGTTTGTTTCTAGGGTATCATATTGGTTTATGACATCACTTCCTTGGATTCTTTCAACCAGCTGGCCAAATGGATTGGCTATGTTCAAAGTGTAAGTCCAGTCACTTGACATTACTATGATAGTCATATGACTTCCTGAATCCTTGTCCATGCAGGCTAGGCTAACACGCTTCATACTGTTGTGGTGAAACCTATTCTATTGTTACTGATTCCAATCACTGCCATATTTAGACACACACACACACACACACACTACTATATATAATTTAATTGAGCATGTGTGATGATGTGCAGCTGCTAGTTAGCACCACCTCCTCTACTTGCAGCACGCCACTGCAGATGTGAACCTCATGCTCCTGGGATCCAAGGGAGACTTGGAATCTAGGAGAGAAGTGACAAGAGAAGATGGGAAGAAGGTTGTTATTGTTGTTTTTGTTGCTGCTGTTGTTGTTGTCAAAGTATTAGTTTAATCTTCTGAGTTTTTTTTAAATGTTTGTGATATCTGCACGGAAGGATAGTAGATGGAAAAAAAGTTTATGGACAAGATCTATTAACTACTACCCTGCAATTATCTATTAATTTATTGGTTGTTGTTTTTGATGCAGTTTTCACTGAACCATGAAATCCAATCTTTTTATGAAGTCAGTGCTAAGTCAGGTGAAAACGTGACAGAAGCATTTGAGTCTTTCTTCAGAGACATCCACAAAAAGGTATCTTTATTGGCATGGATGCTGCAGTATTGGATTATACTATGTAGTGTTGCCGGATTTGTCTCCAGTTTAGTGTAATCTTGGTTAATGGTAACATAGCATGAAGCTGGGATATGAGAGGTTTGGAGACATAATAGCACAGAAACTGTGGTATTTGGGATTAATAGCACGAGTGGAGTGAGAAATTTTTCACGAGGTGAAGCTGAGTTAAATTTCTCACCACACGAGTGCTATTTGTCTGCCAAAATACCAGTTTTCCGTGCTATCATGTGTTAATACTATAGCCAAAGATAACTTCATTTCTGCAGCTAAGAAAACCATAATCTTGTATTATATTTCCATCAAAGAAAATTGTTCATCCTGGTTCTGCTATTATTCATACTTTTGTTACCGTTGCTAAATAACATTTCCCTGGAATTTTGCCGCGACATTGCCTAGTGGGTAAAAGTGTGGCAAGGTCGCGAAAAGATCGTCGTGACCAATCAGATCATTATTTCAGTTTTTCACTGCTGTTGTATTTCAAAATAATACCACACTTTTTTTGTATTGAAGAGTGAGTATTGCAGATCACCCAGTTACGTTTATGTATAAAATTTTTGAGGTAACTTAGCAGCAGGGATAGACTTTGGATAAAGGGATCCTTTGTTTTAGCCATGCAAAGCACTGCTGAAGTAAAATATGGCTAAGGTTGAAGCTGTACATGACTCCCTCCCCTTCCATGCACACTCTACACCTATGATGCATTGCATTGTTGTTACGTTTAGTTTGTGATGTTTGAAGCATAAACAATATACTTATATATATATATATATATGTTTTGTATTTGTCTACAGGCAACTGGTGCTGACCAAAAGAAAGACACAGTGGATTTGAAAAAGGACAGTTCTGGCCGCAAATGCTGTGGTAACACTTGATCTGTGGCTGGGGCATATGTCTGTCAGCGATGTGTGTCCTTTAATTATAATATCATCCTTGTTCTCATGTGTTACTTAATACTTAATAGTTTTCATTTTTAAATGTATCATGGAATGATGTAAATAAAAAATAATGATACCGCTCTTGTACATATTGGGTAAGGGTAATCATTAAATGGGGGCTCCGATAAGCCACACCCCAACTTGCCCACCTATTAACAAAAGGGAGCAACTCCAGTCCGACTTTTAGTTCTCTTGACCTCTGCTTGGTTACTTAAGAAACGGCGAGACGAGACAAGCTTGACTTATTACGAGATGGCGGCCCCTGGCGGAGCGGTACCTAGCATCGGTGAAGACGGCGTAGTGAGCGAGGGGCGGCCTCTCCAGCTGCACAACTTGCCTACTGAGTTAGGGATTCGTCGCCAGCCGGTCAACTATACCTGCTTAGATGCCTCCCAGCAATTTCTGGTGGTTGGCAGTTCCCAGGGTTACGTGTGGGTGCTGGAACTCCACTCTCTGCGCTTGCTGAGGGAATATAATGTAAGTTGTAGCTATTGTAGGTACCGAGTGTGGTTAGTTTAGAAGGTAACTAGCTAGCTAGCTTCTGGATAGCATGCTAACTCTTCTACTTAGGTCATTTCTTTATATCACTATGAATCATGCCTCAGTTTAGTCTGGTAAAGGTGGAACATAATACATAATACATAATAGCTGGCTGCAAAATGTGTGGATTTTATCTGATATCGTGTTGAATAGTCCATGCAGATAGAGGCCTCTGTGAGATTATGAGGTGACACATACTGTAGCTAATTTATATTATGCACCTGGTTAACCCATACCAACTTGAAGGCCTAACCTACCATTATTTTATTTGTGTGATGTGTATCTGACAGAATCTTTCAAGTTAGAATAGTATGTATATAATTCTATTTAGTCACTCCAGGTTTTACTGCTGCTTGTCGTGAGCCCTCAGGCATGATTAGTTTGGGTGCAAAACGTCCAGGACATTATGTTAAGGCAGCATCATTCTAGTCAAATTTTTGAAAATTTTGATATTTAAATTGCAAACTTTGGTTTGCAAAACCCTTTTAAAAGCAGTATTAATATAAAGAGGATAAAGAAAGAGAAAAGACTTAGTTGACCCTATATGGTCTGTCCATTGCAGATTCCAATCCTCACAGCTTTGTAAACAACTGAGGGAAACAAACAAAATAACTAGCTACAACAACTGAAGTGTTACAAACATTGAGGTTGCTGTGGCGATTTAATGAAGGTGTTTAAATTTTGGTTGACAGACGGTGTTGCTGCCCCTTAAAATTGTTCAAAGCCACAAGTTCAAAAAATTAGCATTAAAGAGTTGGAAGTTAAACTAAATATTTTTACCTAACATTTCACACCCACTCTTTCTTCTTTTATAGCTTCTCTAAAGTGAAAGTTACTCAAGTTTTCTTACACTAGTTTCCCAATGTGTACTCTTCTCACTAAACTTATTCTTGAAGTTAATGTGTCACTACTAGGGAGTGAGTGTTGTGGATTATTTGACAAATATAGACAGCTGTACGCACACAAATAAAAGCACTTTGAATATTCGTGCGTGATATTTAACATTCAGTTATAACACCTCAGAGCTGGCACATCAGAAGAATGGTGTCGATTGCCCGACCAATCTGCCGGTGTTGTCATAACGGTATGAGAATGGCCGACACTTTGCTGGGCAAGATGTCCTGCTCAGTGATGAAGTGTCGTGGCTGCTGTGGGAAGTTGTGTCAATTAGGTCACTTTGTTGTTGAGAACACCAGCCCCATCCAGAAACTGGAATTAGCAGAGGAAGTGGGTCAATTCATGTATGCATGTACGTACGAATTTGTTATGTTTGTGTGTGTGTGCACATATAAAGGATGCTGATGATCGGCGTGAAACTGCGGTAAGCATAGAATTTTGAGAAATTTACTCTTTTTTTTTTTTCTTCGTTTTTTTTTTGAGGGTGTTGAAGTTGATTACACTTGCACGAGTGACACTCTGAATGTAAAGGTAAAAGCAAGAAAATAAGAATTACAAGTCGGCCGAGTGTAGGTGAATAGGAGGTATGCATATTGGTCACCATGACATTAGGCAATGCAGGTCATGTGCAGATCACCTGCTATCATTTCCCTTCAAACTTTGCCCTTTTGTAGTGCATGGTGTCACTATAGATCAGGTGAGCACTGGACTTGTGTGCCGTAGGATTTCTGGCTTATATAGAATATTTTGGTAGTTTCATAAGTTGTACCTAGTTTAGAATTGCTATAGGTGTTGCAAGTCAAACTTGTAGCAAGGATTGAGTTTAGCTGGATAATACAAATTTCTGTTAAGTGTACAAAGAATTTTAGAATCCGTATAAGAAATGATTTAGCAAGTTTAATTTTATGTGCTGTGCGGCTTGTAAGGACACCTTGATTGTAATGTTGACTTACAAATTATTATTACAGTCAACTCTTGCACATGCTCACCCACCACTCTCTTACTCTGCATTCACTCCGTTGGTAGCGGCTAGTGACATCATTTCTGTGTGTATTGTGTACGTGTGTATTGGTGTTACTATGTTCAATGTCCAATCAGTTAAATCTTGTTGACGTCTAGATAGTAAACAGCAACTAAGAGAAGAATAAGAGCAGAGACAGTTTTTAAAAACGATGTTTTTGTTAGTGAAGAGCTAAAAGTACATGAGGATGTTTCACGTCATGCTATCATGTCGAGGTACAGGTTCCTCGACTATAATCAATATATTGAAACAAAATACTCGGCAGTAGGACTAAAATAAGCACACGACAGCTTAGTTTAAGTGTTCCATGAGGATTGATGAACTGCGTGTGTGTATGTGTGCGTGTGTGTGCATGTGTGTGTGTGTATGTGTGTGTGTGTGTGTGTGTGCATGTGTGTGTGTGTGTGTGATTCACTGAGTGCTCGTGTCATTTGATAAAGAGGCTAGACTATGTTTGTGTGTATGTACGGGTGTTACAGTATCTGCCACATGCTTATTCCATCTTTTTGGAATGGACTTCCTTACTTAGAAATTCACTAGAATCACTTCAGCCATGAATAGACTTGCAGTGAAGACCTTCAGCCATTGTGAGGTGTATCTATGTCAACCTGGTATATTCATTGTCTTAAACCAAGCCATATTTATTGCTCTTCTGTTGGTAAATGACACCAGCTGGTTGGTTGGTTGACCTCTAATACTTTTAGTCATATTATAGTACACAGTAATTCTTGGCAAAGTATTAAATATATATCCACCAGGATTTTTCTCTTGTATTTTCTGCCAGGTAAGCACCTGATTGAAAGTTTCAAATTTGTGCTGAATGCTTCAAATTTGTGTCAAAGTCTGCATCACTCTCTCTGGTATAAAGCATAGAAATGCAAACTTCTTGCTAAATGCAAGGGAATGAGGGCTTTTTTGATGCATTGAGAGAAAAAATCTCACTATTGATGCAACTTCTTTTTCTTTTTCTCTTTTTTTTTTCTTTCTTTTTTTTTTCCCTTTCTTTTTCCATTTGGAACAGTCACTGACTCAGGTGTGTAGTTTTGGCATGTGAATGGGTTGTCACCTGTTCGGCACATGTGGCAAGCTATTGTTTTGCCCGTGCCTCTGGTAGCATGTGTCAGTAATTAATTGGTGGCAGCTGGAATAGTGCAGTTCCAAATTGCTGTCAAGAGCATGGAGTCGATTTTATATTGCTTCCAAACCTGTTCTGTTGGATATATATCAGTGTACATGTATGTATATAGATACCGGTATATGCATAATAGTGCACTAATGTATATGCATAGTGTACTAATGTATATAAGAATTTATAAGCTTTGATTGTTTAAACTGTCCTATTGGCACGTTCTTTAAAAAAAGACTCCTGTTGCAAAGGAAAAAAAAGAAGAGAAATTTGGGTTCATGATACACTCTGCTTTCATTGTTCTTGTGGTGTATTTAATACTGGGGACAGCGAATGCAACAAGAAGACACCATGTTCCAGCGCAGCCCCCGCACAAAGGACTGCACACAATGGCCTCTACACACCACAGACAACTGTGCAGTTATACACACTGGTTATGGCATGTTGCTGACCACTCCCTCTTGACTAGACACGAGAAGGGGAGGGCAAAGCTGAAGACTTGCATAATCTGTTACAGGGACCACTCTAGGGCATGTTCGCGGACAAACTTATCACAACAAGATGAACAATACACTGGGTCACTTGCTAATAAAGCAAACACAAACCTTGCAGTAAATAGCTAGGAATAATTGTTTATTGGGGTTTTGTTTGTTTGTTTGTTTGTTTTGTTGTTTTTTTAGAAAATTTGGATTAGTTAGTTAGTCCTCTTGGGAATTATTTGAAAAGTGTTTGAATGGAGTCGTCTTAGTTTAAACAACTTACTTTCAGTTACAGAGAGAGAGGGATATGAGAGCCAACATGCGGAAATGAAAATAAGTTATATCTTAATTCATCCTCAAGACATATATATTACAAGTATAGTCACAAGCTATTGTACCGTGTTGTGTTTCTTCTAGTTTGTCTATTATTGTTTTTTATTATTACTACATATTTCATTATTTGTTTCATTGTATTTTCATAGGAGTTCAAAGGTTATTCTGTGACCGTGGTGAAGCTGAATCCCCATAGAGACTACTTGGCCTATGGCACCTCTCATGGCTTTATTAAAGTAGAGAGAATCTCAAAGATCATGGTGAGGATGGCTTTTTACTGGTCAAATTGAAGACAAACATGTTGAAGACAGTGGCCATTGAATGTGACAGTTACAGTACAAACTTATTCAATACCCAAATGGATATCTGGACAAACATGCGTGCCAGGCACAATCATGCTCAGTTAGCTTTTATATAAAAATAAAGACGAAGTTTAATTTTCCCAAACTATGAACGTAGAGAGTTGAACTCACAAGTTAAAGCTGTGCTTTTAGACACAAGACGTTATCTATCTGAGAGAATATAAATATACATGAAGATGCAGTTAAGATCTTGGGGTAAACAACTATTGTGTGTCAGCTTAAACTCTGTGCATGTGTGCCAGCTTAAACTCTGTGCATGTGTGCCAGCTTAAACTCTGTGCATGTGTGCCAGCTTAAACTCTGTGCATGTGTGCCAGCTTAAACTCTGTGCATGTGTGCCAGCTTAAACTCTGTGCATGTGTGCCA
>WLWI01001775.1_pt1 | contig 18568 bp, 17 predicted proteins | sample 6701501 | NCBI WGS metagenome assembly WLWI01 (sample SAMN12718690, study PRJNA515312) | sponge metagenome | isolation source: marine sponge | host: Mycale hentscheli | place: New Zealand: South Island, Marlborough, Capsize Point | collected 2014-11-01
CATCAAGTTAGTTTTTAATAATTGTGTAGACATTTTTATTAGCCCTATTTGATGTGTAGGAGTTTCACGTTCTTCATCTTTGGTAGATATTAGGCCTGATCAGAAGCATTATCTATCAACATGTAAGCATGTATTCTGTTATTATCTTTTGTATTTTAGAGCGTATTCATTTTTTTAATTAGCAAATGTTACTTACTTTTTGGAAGACTTTATTTCTCTTCATCTATTTGAGGGTGAGTGTTTTGAGTGAGTTGTTTGTGCATTAATGCATGACAAAAATTGCTACACTCAGTCAAGCCTGAACTGTATTAATGCTATCAAATTTCATAGTATAGTATATGTATTAAAAGAGGAATTTACAGGCTGCTTGCCCTATTATGATATAATGGTTTTCCAGCTACACTTTTAACTCCTACTGTTACACGGCAAAATTTGGTTCCATTGCATCTCTGATAATGCTTTGTAGCATTTCCATAGGAATGTTCAGTTATATCTGCACCAGAGGTATGCTTCACATCTTCCACTCATTAAAAAACTACTTCATGGAATTAGTTGAGATTTTGTATCAAAGTGGACGAAAAGATTAGGTTATGCAAGGCTATATTTATAGTGAACTTAGGGTGGTAGCTAACCCTGGAAATATGGTCTTCTGTTCTGAAATTAGCAATATCAAGATGGTGTATCAGTATACCCAGTTGTGTGCCAAGAGTAAGTTTGAAACGTGGTTAAGAATTGGACTATAGGTTTTCAAGTACTTAAAGCAATATTCAGCAAGATGGCTCTTGACAGTAACGGCTAATATTTTTTTGTATGTGAATGTCATTGAATACTATCTTATGATTCACACATTCCACAATAACATTGTGAAGAAGGTGTATCAATACACCAAAAGGTGTACCAGTGACACCACTAAGTTTCAAAGAGTTTAGTAAGGGTGTAATAGAGCAATGCATTTTTTTGTGGCAAGCTTTATAAAATTCATTGGATGTATTCTCTCACTTTCACAGGCTTTTAAGAAAAAACAATACAGAATTTTAAAATGTTTGGCTAGTCACTGGGGATAGATATATAAATTCTTTTATTCCATGTTAGCTAAATGTCTTCACAATGTTATCTTTGGTACTGACCCTGTGAGATAACTCAATAGTGTTATCACATGGCTGTATTACGCAAGCTCATTACCCTAGTAGTTATAGCAACCCAAGTTCATTACCAGTTGTCTGAGTTTTTACAGCTACCTTTCTCTAGTGGAAGCTACCCAACCAGGTTAGAGCAGCTGCTAAAATATAGGTTGGGGGTGGGGAGCCCCTAGAGAGTTTTACCACCAACTTTACAAGGTGAGTTGCCAATGACTACTTCAGTGAAGATATCTAGCATGGAATAAATCACTTACTACACTCCATGGCTAGATATTTCACTCTCAGGCTTTATTTTCACTCCCCTCTGGTTGTGAAAATAAATTAGCCTGCTCATGAAATATTTTGCCATATCACACTCTGACTCATGTAATAAGTACTATTTATCTTTAGTAGCTTATGTTCAATGTTATTTACAGGGTTCAGCAGTAGTATATGTTTCTTTGTTCTTTATTTTGTAGATTATGGTGGAAGCATTATAGGTGGCAATGAAATGAAGCTCAAAGATTCTGATACATTCAAATTCACACCCCCTAAAGCATACGGAATTCGGTAAGGTTACATTACTACTTATTCAATTTTTTTATTTTTGGCTTAAAAAACCAATGCAATCAATATGATTATACACTTGTCTGTCAGCAACAATGACAACGGTGTGTATTTATGAATAATTCATGATCTTTAACAGTCTGGTAAAGCATTGTCATAGTTAACCTGATAAAGCATTATCATATTCAGTAATTGGCGAGTGAGACACTATCAGGGGTAACTCAATTGAAAATCGGGGATATTTGTTTATATATGTGGGGACGTACATATGTCATTTTTGTACTTGACTACTCTTGCATTTTTGTGTTAGTTCGGTGGTCCACCCCGTCCCAAACTTCACTAAACAGAATCCTCTGGTTTATCGATCAGTACCCGTATCACCCTAGAAATTGAATTGTTTATTGTTTTGAATTCTTTTGCGGGTGCAGTTAAAATGTGAAAACTTACGGGACTTCCATTTCTATTCGAGTTAGTGGTGGTGATAAGTCAATGCATTCTTTGTCATGGTTATAAAGCTGTACTCAACAGTATTTACTTGAAAATGCATTGTCCACTAGACTAACCGCGAAGGTAAGTCTCGTATAGGTGTATGTCCAGATGTGTCAAAGCATTGTGCGTTACAGCCACTACTTAGCTAAAGAATATCACAAAGAAAATGTTTAAATAACGTGTATTGTTTTGTTGTTGTTGTTTTTTTCCTTTAATTCAAACAGTTAAATCCTTTATCGTGTATGCGTAATTTAAAAAGTCGACTTTATTTTCAATAGCTTCAGTGTTAGAAGTCAAAATATAAAAATAGTGTAGTCTTTAGGCTCACTCGCCATTTGTGCTCAAGCACATCACTAAGGTGATTAATTGTAGCTAAACAGCTGGTGGAATTGGCAAGGAAAGGCGGCAAAGTTAAAAAAAAGCAAGGCAATCGTTTTGCAAAGCATACGTCCATGATCATGATAGAAGGGCAGAGAGACTCAGATGCAGGAGAGATAATTGATAAACAGAGGAGGAGGAGGTACTCCATGACTTAGAGGAAAGAGCTGAAAAGCTGAAGAAAGGAAAGGAGAGGGATGGCATAGTTACAGAAAAGAGAGAGCAGGAGAGGGAAACTGATGTAACCTTAACTAAGGGGTAGAGGATGATAATAATGAATACCTTGTGCTACTGCAGTCTTAATTTGAAAAAAAAAAAGCTAGTTGTCAAGCGCCACTGTGTGGCAGGGTACTTGCTAGCTCATGAATCAGGGGCGGCTCCGCCAATTTTGAAGTGGTCAGGCCAGGAAGTAGGTGTGGCCAATATGAACAGGAGATCAAAGTAACCAAGACAGTCAGTGGCTGCATGCCTGTGTTCACTGCTGCTGAAGAAATCTGGCCTGTGTGGAGCGGTGTCAGGCAAAATTTTTCAACAAACACAGAATTTCACTGAGCAAAAGAAGCTGTTTCAACCGAGCGGTCACACAAATCTGTCAATATGCCACGCCCACCAAAAATATGAATTTGATAGTATTGATATTGCCACGCCTACTCATTAATTTGAGGCATCAAAAGTGGTCGGGCTCTTGCCCGAGCGGCCCGACCGCCGCCGCCACCTATGTGAATATTTCATAAGCTGAGCCAGGTTGGTAAAGCGTCATCAGTAATAATGACAATGGTAATGTGGGAAATATAGCTGAGTTGGGTTTGTGAAGAGTCATCAGTAACGACGACGATGGTGGTGTGTGTATACATATGGGTCAAGAAAAAAAATAAGTGGACTGAGCTAACTATGCCAAGTGGTAAAGGAAATACCTTATGAACTGCATTCCTAATTTGCACAAGTTAGTACATCAAGCACCACTGTGCAGCGGGATACTTGCTAATAATATTATTCTAAATAGGAACAACAAAGGACAAATTATACAACCTAATAGAGTAGAACAGAGAGCCATGAAGTTTTTATAGATCCTTATTGTATGCCACTATAACCGTGACCAAATTTTCTGAGCATATTTTCATTACAAGTGTTAATCCTGAGCAATTTATATGTAGTATAATAAATATCAGCCTTTTTTTTTTACATTAAAGGGTCGAGCATGCACATTTCTGCTCACCAGGAATTGGTTAGGGTTGAAAGTTTTTTAGTAGTAGTTTGTATTGTATAGATTCTTATGTGAGAATGTCAATATTTTGACCTAGATAGACGTGAGTACAAAACCAAGCATGGAACGAAAAGAAAAAATCACCAAAATTAAATAGTCAATATTTGAGGAATTATGGTATAATGACTGACAGGTGCTGGCATTATTAAAAGGGTAATACTGGATGACCCTATAATTTGGCTTTATTGGTATGACAGCAGTAATCATTTTGCTCACCAAAGAGTTCACAGGATAAACTTTAATGCTTGATTTTGTCTTTTCATACAGATGCCCTCTTGAGAGGAAACAGTTTTACAGACAGCTCGTCAAAAATCTTAAGTATCTCAACATCGACAGCACTCCTACAGTCCAGAAGAAGCAGCATTATGAAATGTCTCACAAAGACAACATGTTACCTTTTGACACCTCAGCAAAAAGACTTTGGTTGGAGATTTGTTTTAAGATGAAAAACTGCAGCCCTTTTCAACATTATGAAGACTGGCTTTTTTTTCAAAGGGCTGATGTGAATACAGTCTTACAAGAAATTGTACATTTCACTTTTGATGAGCAAGGAGATAAAAGTTTTGTATTTTCCAAAGGACTCTACAAAGTGAATTACATGGACTACTTATCTTTAGTCCAGCAAGAGGCACTGGAAAAAGTGACAAAGGTTTTAGAAGAGCTAGATAGAGTAGAGTCATTTTATATGAACGACAAGAAAATGGGGGATGTACATGATGTGTACAGAACCCTTTTATTCAGGAGAAGAATGAGTTGCCTCATACTGTGGCAGAAGATAACTCATGGGCTGGCAGAAAGTCTCTATGGACTTTCCAATTGGCTTGGTGCAGAAATCATGTTACCAGATGTGTCGTTTAATTTCATTGATTGTATGTCTAGCCCGACCGGATCCCAGGATAGTCTGGAGACTATTAGCAATCAGGACTGTTCACTTTCTTCTTCATTACCCATAGTTATCCAGCATACAAAAAAAATTCAGCAAACATCAGCACTGGAAATTGATAGCGAGTTAGTCAGCAAGTCTGACTTGTTTGAGCCTCAAGATAATAACCAGAGTAAACAGTTGTTCTTGGCGTCTTCTTTACCACAGTCAGATAATTTCAGCATTGTATCATGGTCACCTATCTGTTCTGACAGTATTTTTCCGCAGCAGAATAGAACAAAGCCATACAGAGAGTTTGTCAGCAACTCTTTAAAGAGAATTGGACTCAGAAAGACTATTCAGGTAAATTAATTGGATATTAAAAAAGCAAACAAAAGCCTATATTATTTCAGCTGAGAATGACTGAATGATTTCCTATTTCTTTTTTTTAGTGCTTGAAAGAATCTATGACTGGTATACTGAAGGTCTCGCAATATGCAATCCAAAGCAACATGTATAACTGGATGGAAGAGTTCAAAAATATGGGACTGCCTATGTTCGTGGTGCAGTATATACAGCTTCTGCACATACCACTGGACTTAATGAAAGAATGCCTGCAGTGGCACAATGAGCTGGATATAGCATTTTCAAACCCAGGTTCTAATGCCAAACTGGTAAGAGAATATGCCTACCAACTTTCAGTTTAATTAAAGTAGTATTCTTCCTGCTTGGGTGTGTTTTGCCCAATTCTTTCATTTTAAGATATAAACGATAAGTTTTGTTGTTGTTGTTGTTGTTGTTGTTGTTGGACTATCTGTTGATATATGCACATTCTCTCTGACATAGAATCATGACAGCCAGCTAATGGCAGGGGGAAATTTAAATATGGTCGCTTTTTAAAAAGGTGATGTTATATGGTAAACCATGCTGTAGGTTTGTTAGAGTTTTTCCAGCAGAATTGGAGTTTTGCAGTCCATGTCAATTTACATATCAGCAATGTCTTGAAAGTTTATATTTAGTTTACTGGATTACCATTGCTTAGTGTGTTATAGTTGCTTAAATGTGTGTGTGGTGTGTGTGTGTGTGTGTGTGTTTGTGTGTACATTGTCATCTAAGATGTCAGAAGAGTGTTTGGAATTTCTGGAGCATGCAGTAGAAGTACTGCATTTCTACCGGGACAACATGAATGTGGTCCTTAAACTACAACCTAAAATGGCTATGGAAGTAGAGGCAGACATAAAAGCATTTAAGATGGACATGAAGAATGCCCTTGAGGTGGGTACAAGTTGGGGAGAACCGAAGTGTTAGTGGGATTGCATAATTCAATTCTAACCAAAAATTTTAATTCAGTGTCGTAATTAGTAAATGTTAATATTTTTAAGAGACTACTAATGTTAAAAAATATGAGTATTAAATATATTGATAAAAATGATAAAATAAGTTAATTTAACTAGTGATATGCTTGAGCACAAATGGCGAGTGAGCCTGTACACGAACGATACACTTTAAAAGAATTTATCAGTCCTTTTTAAAAGTATAAGTACACAGCCGTTGTGACCACACTTTGCTAGCAAAATAATACAGAACTTCATTCTTACCTCAATGTCCCGAGTACTGGCATTGTCTGTAGTCTCTAATATCACATTCTGACTATCTGAGTTACCAGTAGCTTCTGACAACAAGCACTCACAGAAATGGCCGAGTTTTTGATATTATGTCTGGTAAAGGGTCTCAATTCTCAATACCATAGCAACCTTTTGCCGTAACATTTTGCGACTTGAAAAAACAAGAAGTTTTAAAGAATTACTGCATAATGTGTCTTGTGGCATTGAGGAACAACCGAGTACAAAGAGGTAAACAATTAAATTACCTTATATGATACGGGATCGCCAAACCTAAAGATTCTGTTTAGTGGCGGTATGGGAAGGGGTAGACAACATAGCAGACACAAAAACGCGAGGGTCAAAGTACGAAATGACATACTTACGGCCACACATATATAAACAAACAAATATCCCCAATTCTCAATTGTGTTACCCCTGAGAGTGTCTCACTTGCTCTGCTCGCTCGCCAATAATCATATCTTGCAGTATGTGTGTTCATCACAGAAAAAAAAAGATGTTAGCAGGGATATTTTTAAATCACCATATCAATGTATAGTATCCACTGGCAGTGCATGCAGATTTTGTTTACATCATGAGCAATTAAGACAATTCTTATTAATGAATTATTTCTTTAATTTCACTTTATGGGAACAACTACATGTAGAGTTAAAATAAAGAAATGTTCAGACTGGGAATGTTAATTGGCGAGCGAGCAAAGCGAGCGAGACAGTATTAGGGGTGGATAATGCAAATCGGGTATATGTATGTATGGATGGTACGTATGCCCTTTAAACGCGCGCGCGGGTAAAGTTTTTTCCCTAAAAAACACGGCTTTTTAAGCTTGACTCCACTTTCTTCTGATACTACAGCTTTAGGAAAGTCTTACTTGAAACTTGGGCTCCAAATTGTGAGATAATTCCTTCGAAGCGCTTGTTTTTCAAGTCCCAAAAAGTTACTGCGAACAGTTACTATGACATTAAAACCCTTTACCAAACGTAATTTGAAAAACCTCGTCGTTTTTTGGGGGGCTGCTAAATGCCGCTCGTTGGTTGTCAAGTGCCACTGGTAGCCAGAGCGGCTAAAAATTAAAACCAGGGGAGCCACCATTACTTGGGAGAAACTGAGGTAAGTACGTAGTTCCATATTGCGAGCTTGTTCACCAGTTACTGGTAATTGAGGTAATCAGAATGGCATAAATTGGATACTACTGAAGTTATCACTATTCCTGAAATTGGGTAAGTGAGTAGTAACTCTGTATATATTAACGGTCAACTACTATTTACTCTTTTGTATAAACTAATCTAAAGTATATTATGTAACAACACATGGGTGTAGAAAGCAATTTTAAAGTGGCCAATTAAGCAGTCACATTTGCCACACCTACAATATTGGGTGGGGTTTAGATTGTTTAAATGTACAATAAATGATGTAAAATTGATGAAAGCATGATAAATACTAATCAATCACACCCATTAGCTAATTATACCTTGTCAAGGAATAATTTTTAAGTTTGAAAAGTATCTTACAGAGAATTCTCCATAACAAGGGAGGCAGAACCAGGTGACACCAGTGGTGAATAGTTTTATGTAACCTAACTAGGCAGGCTCACTCGCCATTTGTGCTCAAGCACATCACTAGTTACTATATATTCAGTGTGTATAGGGTGTGTGTGTGTTTGTGCATGTGGTAGATGTATTTTCAGTACTTGAGAAATTGGGCCACTCATAGGCATGAATTGGAAAAGGAATGGAAGAAAGTGAAGATTATCTGTACTAACATTGTTGGAGGTGAAGCAGAGGCTGGCAGGAATTTCTGGTAAGTGATTGGTTATATTGCATGTGTATTATGTTTGTAGTTTAATAATATTAGGATCGATTAATGGTTTGGTTAATTAAACAATCAAATATACACAAATGGCATTTGCAGGATGCCATATTTGAGTATGTAAATTTGAACGATAGGCAGAGTATCAATATGGAGAAAATTTTTGGAGTGATACCTATCTTTATAATAAAACAATTACTCAAATTGGTACCTTTTTGTAGTGCCTGTCACATGTACTGAAATATCTAGTTGCACAATAACAAATGAACTAAGAATAACTCAAGTTAAAGGAATGTGTATTGTGTGTGTGTATGTGTGTGTGTCATGTTAAATAGTGACAAGGTGACTCAGTTACTGTTTGACATGGGCGATGACTTGGATGTTATATTGGATGACTGTTGTAGTATCAAGCTTTCTGATAGAGTGGACTTCAAGTATGTATACAATTTATCTGGTGTTTGATTTTGTGGATTATGTGGCTTGTGAATTGGTATACATATTGGAGGGAGGGGCAATAGATTGGTCCAGCTATAGTATGTCCAAGTTGAGTTGGCCGCAAGAAAAACTTGAATAACTTAAGAATGGAAGCAGCTACGCATCTGGGGTTTGTGCTATTAGAAAGCTCGTGCTTAAGCGGTTAAGAATATCCCCTCAGTAAACTCAAAAACTGGAGGGAAATGCTATTCCAAAACTCAATACGAAAGTCTATGGGAATAGAAGGGAAAAAAAACACACTGCTTTCCTGCTCTACACATGCCTAAATTTTGTCATGTGGTTCGATGAAATTGATCACATGTAAAGTTTGCAATGAGCTTGTAAACAACGAACTTGTCCCTTCTCTGGTGAATACCATTTTTTATTAAGCGCCCATTTTCTTACCGTTTTGAGTTGTAAGTGGGGACGCTTAACAACCCAAGTCTATGGTAACCCAATACAAAAAATAATTTTCACTTCATCATTCTTTTGTGGTCAAGCACTCTTTTTAAGTCATCATCCATTGCCAGTTATATGACCATTATTTTGAGTGATATTTTTATTCACTAACTTGGCATGGATAATGCATTAGTTTATGTATATGTTTTGTGTGTATTAGGTACCAGTTATTGAAGTCATGCCGTGACTTGAGAGAACTATTTGTTAACTTCATGCAAAACGTATTTAATAAGCTGAGATTTGCCAAGATACTTAAAAAGGTAACAATTCTCACCTTTTTTTATTTTTATTTTGTATGATGGGTGCAATTATTTTGCCAATAAGGAGTTGGAAATTGTGGCTGACTTCAAGTTGGAAGTGGGCATACAAAACTTCCTCGAGTTGTTGAAGCATTCAGGTCATGTTAGAGTGGTCTTCTCACAGTCAGTGCCAGATAAGATGATATTTGTCCCCCACTATATAGCGGATGAAATAAACAGGTAAGGTAGCTACAAGTGGATGTGTTTCTCAGGGCTTTTCCCCACCTTCTTACTACTGGCTTCAATATATTCAGTAATTCCTGAGCTAAGTTTTACTAGGATATCAACTTATTTGTAGGTTGTGCTATCTCGACTTACTCCTGTATGATTTAGGCTTTCAAATATGCTGGGATTTGCAGTGCCAGAAATAACTATCACTGCATATATTTAAGGGGTGTCAACCATAGTGTGAAGCTGCTCAACCTAAGTTTAATATTTCTTGCACATTAAACATTTTCAGCATTTCAAATACAGCTATTTTTAATATTATTGGCGAGCGAGCAAAGCGAGCGAGACACTATCAGGGGTAACTCAATTGAAAATCGGGGCTATTTGTTTATATATATGTGGGGATGTACGTATGTCATTTGTACTTTGACCTTCGCATATTTTTGTGTTAGTTCAGTGGTCCACCCCATCCCAAACTTCACTAAACAGAATCCTCCGGTTTATCGATCAGTACCCGTATCACCCTAGAAATTGAATTGTTTACCGTTTTGAATTCTTTTGTGGGTGCAGTTAAAACGTGAAAACTTACGGGACTTCCATTTCTATTTGAGTTAGTGGCGGTGGTAAGTCAATGCGCTCTTTGTCATGGTTAAAAGCCTTACGCAACAGTATTTACTTGAAAATGCATTGTCCACTAGACAACCGCGAAGGCAAGTCTCGTGTAGGTGTATGTCCAGTTGTGTCAAAGCATTGTGCTTTACAGCCACTACTTAGCTAAAGAATGTCACAAAGAAAATGTTTAAATAACGTGTATTGTTTTGTTGTTGTTGTTTTTTCCCTTCAATTTAAACAGTTGCAGCGAATTGTTACTATGGCACTGAAATCCCTTTACCATGTATGCTGTAATTTAAAAACTCGACCTTACTTTCAGTAGCTTCAGTGTTAGAAGTCAAATCATTCATATAAAAATAGTATAGTCTTTAGGCTCGCTCGCCATTTGTGCTCAAGCACATCACTAGTATGTTAAGAGACAGACAGACAGACAGACAGACTAACTGACTGATGGACTGACTAACTGACTGATGGACTGACTAACTGATGTACTAACAGACTGACTGAACTGACTGAAGAGAGTCTGACTAAACTGACCGACTGTCATACTGGTCGACTGACTGACAGACCGATGGCAGATTGACTGACAGACAAACTGACCGACTGATTGACTGACTGAGATGCTAGTCAGTTTGTTTGCCAGTCGGTTAGGTGATAATATATTTGGTAAGTGGTTATGTGTGACAGTTAGACAGCTAATCTTCTTTTTTTTTTGGTTGCTCTAGTTTGAGTGAGAATTAATACTCATTACAAATTACTATGAGGTAGGTATACTTATGAAACTGTCACAAAAGTAGAGTATTATTATTTCAGTCGAATAATCAGTGCTGTATTTTGACAAAAGAAATATATGCATCGTGGAGTATATTTGCTATCGCTTAAAGTTAATTCAAATTAATCAAAATTATATAGAGGCGTAACTATGCTTACTGAATCATTAATTAGAATGCTACCATTGTGCATTTTAACAGTTAAAAAAAAACCCAGAGTGTTACAGATACAATCTGATAGTACTTATAACAGTACATAGTTTGCCAATAATTCAAGCCTATTTAGAATGGGTAGTTTCAGTTTATGCTAATTAAAATTAATACTAGTGATGTACTTGAGCACAAATGGCAAGCGAGCCTGTGCACAAACAAAACACTTCAAAAGAATTTATCAATCCATCTAAAAGTGTAAGTACGTAGCCATTGTGACCACACTTTAGCTAACATATAGAACTACTTTCTTACCTCAATTTCCCAGGTATTATTCTGTAGTCTCTAATATTGCATTCTGACTATCTGAGTTACTAGTAGCTTTTGACAACAAGTACTCACAGCTACTATTAACGGCCAAAGTTTTTAAAATTATTTCTGATAAAGGGTCTCAATACCATAGTAACATTTCGCCATAACATTTTGCGACTTGAAAAAACAAAAAACAAAAACAAGAAGTTTTGAAGAATTACTACACAGTATTGAGACTAATAGTATGTTTTTAAGACCTAAGTGTGCCTTGTGCCATTTAGAAACAACCTAATACAAAGGGGTAAACAATTAAATTTCCTTGAATGATACGGGATTGCTGAACCAAAAGTTTCGGTTTAGTGGAGGTATGGGAAGGGGTAGACCAGGAAGCAGACACAAAAACGTGAGGGTCAAAGTACAAAATGACATATGTACATCCACACATATATATAAACAAACAAATATCCCCGATTTTCAATTGTGTTATCCCTGATAGTGTCTCGCTCGCCAATTGGTAAATATAAAACATATTCATGCTTCATTTTATAATAGAGAATGCACAGTTTAGAATGAACGTTCATAAGTGTCTCAGGTAAATGGGTTGTCAACCCAAGAGTGTTAGTGTTGTTTGTGATAATAAAGTAGCATATTTTGTGTGCATTCTATACTTGTGATTCCAGTGACTACTCTCAGATTCATCAGCTCCTTGAGGTGAGCGTTCTCCACAGTTTCTCGCAGAAGTCTGTCTTTTTTGAGAGAGATGTTTATATGCTCCTACTGAACACTGAAATGCAGACCTCTCAGTCTCTCTGGACTGGAGATACAGTGCACATTTCAGCTCCTGCCGAGATTATTATCAATTTATGTGCATTACAGGCAAGAAAAAATGCTGGTAACCTCAGTGTTTATGTAATGTCCATATTAGTACCTAACTCAAAGGAATATATTTTTATTTTAGCAAACTGTTTTATACATCCTTGTCTTGGTTAAAATTATGTACATGTTTACAGTTTTGTTGGTTTATATGTAGGTGGATGGTCTTAAGATGGTAGTGACCGACTCCTCCATTCTTGTATACTGCTGCAACTCTTTCCTTGAAAAGGTCGACTGGACTCTCTCTCTGAGTCATGAGCACAAATTCAGCCATGAAACCGTGGCAGACAGTTTTTACGATTTAAAGGTAGATATCATGTATTTATAAATTGGTGATTTAGGAGAAAAAGAGGGAGGGAGGCTTTTATCCCAAGCTTCTAAACGTCCCCTCTTTTATGACTCCCTCCCAATGTTTCCAATCTGTTGTTGCATATTATCTTTGAGACATGCATACAAATATTCATACAGTGTTATCAATGGTATAAAGCAACATTCTGGATGATTTATTCACTTCATTCATGTACAAATGTCCAAGCTACTTATAAATTTTAATAGGTTTCAAAAGTTTTCACCCTAATATTTGACCCTCTTTGTCATTAAACCTGATGGATCTGCCTCTGACGGTTGTCAAGATAATCACTGCTTTGTCACATGACTATGCCATATATGCATCCATATAAATATGTAAACAGCACCTTTTCTTCTCTTCTAATATCCGGCAACACCTTCAAATTCTTTGTCTATCAAATGCAATACTCATTCCTAAATCTCATATGTGCCTATCCAAGCTTCTTGCTAGAGAAGACAAGCTACCAGGTTTGTACTCTTCCCCATTTCTTTTCAAGCAAAAAATCCTCATCGTTTAGAGGCAGCTCTGCCACACTTAAATTAATTAATATGGGAAAATGTTGATTTCTTTCGTGATGTGGAAATACTCAAGCAAAAACATATTATGTATTTATTTGTACACCACTGATAATGCCTTTTCTTGCTCTTTCTCCAAACACAGATGTATAAGTTTTAACAACAAGTTCTCTCACTTTTGGAACAGGCAGTAAATAATATCAATCGTCTGTGTGTGCATGATTGTGTGTGTTCAGGTAGCCACATGTGAGCTGGCTAAGCATCTAATGGAAGCAGCCTATAAAGTAATGGAGCATCTGGACATACACAACATCTCGATAGAGGATGTCAACATAGACTCCTATAGAAGTGCCATACACTCAGTTTTCAACCTTGGCTTTGAGGTAAAAAGCAGTCCTCCTCTCTCCCTCCCCGTCCCTCCTGCCTATCCCACCATTATCTTCCTTTTATTATACTCTTGAAGCTAGTATTTGAAGGATATCTACATTGATTCAATCATTCTCGGCTGAAATAATATAATAATAGCAAATTTTCTCGTTCTAACAGCCAATATTATGTTTTAATTAACAATATTGGCTGTTAGAACGAGAAAATGTGCTATTATTATGATATCTACATTACTATTTGTTACAGTATCTGCACGAAGTGTATCAATTGATTGGAGAAGATATAGCATATCATGAATTGGGTGAACAAGCTTTGAATTATACGTTTACTTGGGTTCAGCAGTTTGTCCTGCCTAAGTGTCCGAGAGGCAGAGGGGCTATACCCAGGTGAGAAAAATTATGGACAGATAAAAGGTTGTTGTTTTTTACGTGTGTGAATCAATATTTGTTATGTTAGCATCTTTACTTTGGTACAGATGGGCTAGTTATGGTATGAAGTTCATGACACTAGCTTGTGCCCCCATCATGCTAGCAAGCCTCTCGTTGACACAATTTGAGCATGTGAAGAAGGTCATGGACCAGTGCATGGAACATGTGGTGGGAGATGGTGCAAAGGGGCTGCCTCTAAAAGGTGAGTGATGCATGGGTCTATAGTCTGTTCAAATTAAAGGGGAGGCGGAGTAGACTTCAAGGTTGTGGGCAGGATAGCTGGCAGCCCAGTCCTTCCTAAATGATCCAGAATAATAACTACTACCTTATTGCTATTATTAATGCTTTTATATATATATTCTTTCAAAGAACATATACTTTATTGTAGCCATCATTATATATATTGCATGAGTCAGCATATAACGTGGAGAGGTATTTCAAGACCATGCGTAAGTAGCGTGTGTGAGTATTTTACGAGCCACAGGCAAGTTAAAATACAAGCGTGAGAGTGAAATGTCATCCCCGTATTATATGATGGATGTAATAAGTTGTTATTGTTTATTGAATATTTTTTCCAAAAAAGTATACTTCTATAAAATAAAATAAATTTACTACACTACTCTAGAGATGGGGGGAGAATTAAATTTACGATTGACTCAAACTTGTACACCCCTGATAGTGCCTCTTTTTTTCCCTATACTGGTGATTTATATCTTGTAACATTACATATTAACAAATTTTGGCCCCAAATTATTTTGGCCTTAAACCAGGAGTAAAATGCCAAGTTTATTATTAACGCTGGGGTGTGTGTCCTATTGAAACTGAGGAATGTAATAGATACTCAGCAGCTTGTTGGGTCACTGATGATTAACCCTCAGCATGCATGCGTGAGAGGATTACAGTACTCAGTTTGTCTGTCAGTCAGCCAGTCAGTCATTCTGTCACACAATAAAAAGCTGATCTCAAAGATGTTAGTAATGCTCCCTATAGTCACACCACACTCACATGAGCAAATAATTTCTTGCTTGTGGTAGGTTTGCATTACACTATAGTCTCAGCAGTTCACCAGAATGCTTGCATGGAGTTTCTTATTGAAACTACTGGTGAGGTGAGTGTCGCTTTTATGCTTATGAAGACAGCATTAACGTCTACGGTTTCATTGCATGAGTTGCATATCTATATCAACTTGCATGAGCAACTTGGAATATTCGTATTGATACTACTCCAAATTTTTTTTTTTTTTTGGTCTTTGTAATAGCTAGCTAGTGTATAGTAAGCTGAGGGTTTGTACCCTTGGTGCTTCATTTCTCTAGCACTAATATTCATGTTCATACTGTCACACACACACACATACACATGCAAGATCAACTAGATATTGTGGAGGAAGATTATGGGGAGGCTGAACTGGATGGCGACTATGAGACGGAGTTGTGTTCAAACTTCGTGACTATTGAAATGTCGAAGACCAGCGATTCATCATCAAGTCTACCAACTTCCACAGTATCCTTATTAGAGAAAGAAGGGTTCAGTTGCTCGGGTGTCGTTCAAAAGCATTCAGGTGCAGATAGCACTCATGGTAGTTCTGGATTGGGAACCATGTTCAGTACCTCAGGAGTGAGCAGTAAGTACCTCAGGTCAGCTGTGGGAAGCAGATACACCAGCTCAGCTGTGGGCAGCAGATACACCGTCTCTGGTGTGGGAAGCATGTTCAGCTCTGGTGCTGGCAGCAGCTCTGGTGCAGCTAGAGTCAAGACTCTTAGCAAATCAGGTGAGTAGAACAGCAATTATGAAGTGTAGATGAGGAGTACAACTTTGTAGGTGAATAGAGCTGAAATATACATAAATATTTTTATACTATAGGATCTGCCATACGATAAAAGTGTTTATACTATAGGATCTGCCATGCGATAAAAGTGTTTATACTATAGGATCTGCCATGCGATAAAAGTGTTTATACTATAGGATCTGCCATACGATAAAAGTGTTTATACTATAGGATCTGGCATGCAATAAAAGTGTTTATACTATAGGATCTGCCATGTGATAAAAGTGATATTACCCTCAACTAAAGTGAAAAGGTGATATCACCCTCCTAAATAACCTATACAGTACATATCTTCGTACCACAATGAGTGTTTTAATTGCATAATAAAGTGATATGTATCTAGGTCTTTTCAGCTACGAAGAAAAATCTACTTTTCGAAGCTTGCTTTGCGAACGGTTACTCAACCCCATCTAAAGTTGACATCATTGCTCCACCACCACTATTTTTGTTTGAAGGAGGCGGAAATGTAATGAAGTATACTTTTTGTAGTCGATATTTTAGAGTGACCTTAGCCACAATAACTAACTATTAATGTTTAATGTTGGATTTTTTCCCCACGATACAATATCCTATTTTTAGATGGTCTTCTATACTGTTCAAAATAATAACATGTGGTTTTAAAATAGTCAAACCATGGCAACTCTCAGAATTAAAAGAGTTAAGCATTTGAGAATTTGAAGGAAAGGTCTGCATACTGAATATTGTGTAAACATTTTATTCTGTGTCTTGCTTGCACTAATCGCTAATATAAGATATTCAATTTTCATAAAATACCACTTATAGTATCTACATTTGTCACCAATAAGTATACTACAGATTTTACTTCAGCACACAATATTCTGATCAGCTTTTTGTGCAGCTCTTTTGCATAATGACTTAAGTGTCCATGCACACTTTCATGTTTCTACTTCCATTTATACATGCAGCTACCAAAAGGACTCAGAAATCTATAAATGCTCCAGTATTGACAATTCCTTCCAAGTCCAAAACTGAGATGGATAGTGTGGCTGAGAAGGGAGCTGTCAATGCAGCTCCCTCACCTCAGCATACACCAATAAACAGAAATGAATTATTACTAAAGGTTCAAAAGGTTCAATATATAGAAGAGGTCAGTGTTAATTAATTAAAAGCGATGGCAACGAAAGCAAATAACAATAATTAATACTGGTTGGCAATCATGATTTGTAGGAGCAGCAAAAGAAGTTAATTTCCTCAAAACACGTGGGCAGAGTGATAGCAACAACTGAGAAGTCATCTGACAAGCAAGTCAAGTTTAAAAATATGCACAAAGCCAACTTCAAGTGGAAACTAGGGAGGAAAATTGGTAAGTACAGATATGGTAGATAAGCATTTGAAAGTTCATAATTTATATTATATTTTGATAGGTCAAGGACACTTAGGACAAGTATTTAATTGCTTGAATTATACTGTAAAAGTTGCAGGGAATTGCATGCAATATTTGTACATGGGGGAACTTAGGTTCCTTGAAAGACCACGAGCGAATGTGTTGGTAGACCGTTTTAAGAATGCTATATTTGTTTGTGTGACAGCCTACCCAATTAAACGGAGGGAAAAGGAAATCCATAGCTAGAGTACGTAAGTACTTCGGCCAAGTTTTTGTTTTTGTTTTGTTTTTCCTTTTTCTTCTTTTTTTTAGTAATTTTTTTTTTTGTGGTGAAAATGAAGTCCAAGCATTTAGGTGGTACTGAGGTGCTTGTAGGAGAACAAAGAGTTTGCTTGAATTATTGCCAAACTGAGGACTGCATGGGGGGGGGGGGGGGGGAGGGGGGAGAGAGAGAGAGAGGAAGTGGGGTCATCCATTTATACATAATATGTGGAGTACTCATTGCTCAGCTGGAGTGCAGAGCAGGAGGTCATGGCATACCTAGGTCATGGAGTGGAAACTACACAAATGAAAACAATAGGAATGCCACTTCCCAATATGGCCAGGATGATGCCAGAGTGAACCAACCGTACCCAATTCACAAGGGGTTGGGACACTCGACAATAGAAGCTATAAATGAATGTGCACACAGTTTTGCTAAACTATGCACGCACTAAATTTGCACAATAAGTTTCACCGACATTCAAAACGTTTGTCACCTACCACTGGCAGTCACAGAAGACCTATTGCTAACCTCCCGACCTTCCCATCATCCTCCACCTCCTCCTCCTCCCACCAAACAGGCAACAACACTCGTACAACGAAGTTTGAGTTAAAAATGTTTTAAAATAACCAATTGAATAAACTATAATAGGCACCACACAGTAATGATGCAGGTATGCCCTGAGTTGTTACAGTCGGGTGGTGTGACCAGAGGTAATGTCCCTCTGACACCATATTTATAGCTGACTGTGTCACATGCCCACCTATGCTTGTGAAGCCAGCAGCCTCAAAGCTGTGCAGCATTTTACAACTTTACTACTAGTAAATTACATTAGTCAGTCTTCTTGCCTAGACTTACCTATATTTGAACTTGAACAAGACACTGTTTTAAATCTCATAGAAAATGTTGACCCCCCCTTTATTACAAAGAAAATAGAACTTGATGGTTCAGAAGTACTCAAGTTCATATCTCATAAAATGATGAGAAGCTTATTTTGCTTTGACTATTCAGGGAAGTCAATTATAATCCCTTTTACTGGAAAAAAAAAATTATCCCAGTTTGAAATCCACTTCAATCAGTCTATTACACAACACTGTCCTTCAAACCACCACAAAGCGCCAGGAATGGCTTCATTGAGCTGTCCTCACAGCTCACTGACTTACCCTGCCTTCTGTCCCTCAGCCTCGATGCCACTGGGCCTAAGAGCCTCTCAGAACCCACAGGGTATTATTCC
>WLWI01001776.1_pt1 | contig 18560 bp, 13 predicted proteins | sample 6701501 | NCBI WGS metagenome assembly WLWI01 (sample SAMN12718690, study PRJNA515312) | sponge metagenome | isolation source: marine sponge | host: Mycale hentscheli | place: New Zealand: South Island, Marlborough, Capsize Point | collected 2014-11-01
CTGAGATAACTCTTTTGGTCGATTACGACCGGCAGTATCGGCATTTGTATTGACAATGCCGGGACAAAGCACCGATACGCCAACACCTTTATCGGCAAGGTCGAGGCGCATGACTTCGGAGAGCCCAACTATGGCAAATTTTGTCGTGGTATAAACGCTCATCCCGGGCACAACCAATTGACCTGCAACCGAAGCGGTATTGGTCACATGGCCGCCTTCATCGTGCTCAAGTATCAGGGGTAGGAAGGTATGGATACCGTTGATAGTCCCCTGCAGGTTCACGTTCATGACCCAGTCCCAGTCTTTATAAGACATATTTTCTATCGATCCGCCTACAGCGACGCCTGCATTGTTGCAGAGGATATTGACTTTGCCGAACCTGGATATGGTTTGATCGGCAGCGACCTGCATGGCTGTCCGATCGTTGACATCCAGACAAACCCCCATAACTGCAGCCGGCGCAGACTCGAATTCTGATAAGGCCTTGTCTAGCGCTGCCTGTTCTATATCCGCGATAACACAATTAATTCCGGCGCCTGTGAAGGCTCTTATCATACTCAGACCTATACCACTTGCACCGCCTGTGACAAAGGCGACAGAGTTTGCCAGTTCTTTCATGTATCTCTCTCCATTTGGCTGAGGGTTTGCAAGGCAATTACAGGTCTATGATCTTAAAAAAATAATATAGAAGTTTTCAGGAATATAAGCCTATGCGATTGGATAGTAGGTTTATACGCACAGTCTTTCATATGATGAGAGCATCTATCCCTTCGTTTGTACAAAAAAATGAAATTAGTTGAGGTATGAAAGATGAGGCTAAAAAATCGTGTGGCAATAGTAACAGGAGCAGCTCAGGGTCTAGGTGCTTCGTTCGCACGGGCCCTGGCAGAAGAAGGCGCACATCTTGTGTTAATGGATATCCAGGATTGCAATGAAACCCGTGGCAAGATTGATGCATTAGGGAAAAAAGCAATGACGATGCAGGGTGATGTAACGAATGATGAGCATTTAACGGCTTTGATGGATAAGACAATGTCGAAGTTTGGGCAAATCGATATTTTAGTTAATAACGCTGCATTGTTGGAAGGCATTGGGGTGAACTCGTTCGCGGATATAAGTAATGATGATTGGGACAGGGTGATGCGTGTGAATGCACGTGGACCATTTCAATGTGCAAAAGCTGTCCTACCTCATATGAAGAAACACCAGGGTGGCAAGATAATCAATATCACATCAACCACAGCCTTTCTGGGCTTCCCGCCAGTAGCTCATTATATATGTTCCAAGTCAGCACTGATTGGTCTGACTAGACTACTTGCACAAGAATTGGGCGCAGACAATATATGCTGTAATGCCATCGCCGCTGGTTTTGCTCAGGAACAATCTTCTGCCGACTTACCCCGGGAGACATTTGAAGAGATCACTAATATGGTCGTTAATATGCGTTCAATAAAACGCCCGATGACGGGTAGGGACCTAATCGGTACTCTAATCTATCTGGCGAGTACTGACAGTGATATGGTGACGGGTCAGACTTTCATTGTCGATGGTGGCGATGTAATGCATTAACAAATATTCTAGTCTAATTGCCATATGAAATTATTGTAGGCACAGACCGAAATACTTACTAATTTTAGTATATAAAACCGATAAATAGCTTACCTAGCCTAATGTCTAGTAGCACGATTGCACCGTAAAAGGAAAAATTGCCCCGTAGTGAACAACAGTAGATCTTTGCCGGAGAACGGATGGAGTGAGCTGTTGTTGAATATGCACATATTTTTATGGCTAACGGTTCCAGGCTGGAAATCATCCACCTGGTAGTGATGGAACAAAAGGGGACACTTGAAATGAACGATAAACGACTACTCTGTTTTACCTTAATTGCCATGAGCACTGTTTTATTTGGCAACCTCCTACAGGCACAAACCATTCTGGAAGAGGTAGTGGTAACAGCACAAAAACGCGAACAGAGTCTGCAGGAAGTGCCTATCAGCATTACGGCATTTAACAAAGAGCAGATCAAAGACAACATGTTTACTGATGTTGCTGATTATTTTGAAGCATCTCCGAATGTCGCTTTCTCTGCCAACCGTAACAGGGCAAACAGGGACATTTCTATTCGTGGTATATCAAACCTGGGAGGCGACACGGCGGAAAGCTTCGGTTTTTATATCGATGAATTCAATGTGGCAGCTGCAACGAATAATCCCCAGATAAACGACATTGAACGTATAGAGATTTTGCGTGGGCCGCAGGGTACATATTTTGGCCGTAATGCCACCGGCGGTGCTATCAGTCTCGTTACCAGCAAGCCCGGAAATGAATTTTATGCGGAAGGCACAGCAGGTGTAGGCGAATTTGATACCTATGAAACTGAAGGCGTGGTTAATGTTCCTATTGTAAAAGACAAACTTGCTGCCCGTTTCAGTGGACGCTGGACAAAAACAGATGGTTTCGTTAAAAACGTCAATGCCAGTGGTGGCGGTGAGCAATCAGAATACTGGAATATGCGCGCAGCGCTTCGCTTCACACCGTCCGATGAGCTTACTGTTGATTTAACCGCCCTGGTGATGAGGGAAACAGATGAACAGGAAAATGGTATCGCAACGCACGTTGGACTGGATCCGACTACGGCACAATTTACCGCAGGCGTAGGTGGCTTCCCGGTGACCGATGGTCTGAATCCTTTTCCGACAAACCAGACAACGGTGAACCGAGACATTGCTCAAAACCAGAGAAATGAATATGAAATTTACATAGGACGCGTTAATTACGATTTTGAACGCTTCTCACTAACCAGTATCACCGGCTTTATTGATCAGACAAATCATGACCTGGGCGACATTGATGCAACCAGCTTGAATTTTGTGATACGGGATGGTGGAACAACAACTGAATCCTTCAGCCAGGAAGTGCGACTTTCATCCTTAGGTGATGGTAACCGGATCGACTGGACTCTTGGTGGTATTTATGCCGAAGATTCGTTATCTGTAGATAGTACTTTTTCTGCTGGTACAGATGCAATTGTCTTTAACCCCTTCGTTCCCGGTTGTAACCCCGCGAACTTCCCAACCTGTCTCGCACCACTTCCGCCGGGCTTTATATTATTCAACGACCAGATTGCAATTGATACTGACAGTTGGGCGATATTTGCCGATGCCACTTGGCATGTCAACGACAAGCTGGACCTGACAGTGGGTGGCCGTTATTCAGAAGATGAAGTGAAGCGACAGCAAACCGCTATTAACTTCGGGGCCCCTAGAGATTTTGGTACCGGTAAGGTTTCTTTCAATGATTTTTCACCTCGCTTTACTGCCAATTACGCCTGGTCAGATGATGTAAACCTCTATGCAACGGTTTCCAAGGGTTATAAGGCTGGTGGTTTACAACTGGAAATTCTGCCTTCAGGGACTCTATTCCCGGCGGAGTTTGACGAGGAAAACATGTGGAACTATGAAGTGGGCATGAAAGGCCTGTTTATGGATGGTCGTTTGCGCGCGGGACTCTCCGTTTTCTATATGGACTGGAAAGATGTACAGGTGACAACACGACAACAGCTAGTTGATCCAGGCACCGGCAATTTTGTTGTACTCGAAGTCACTGAAAATGCCGCAGCCGCCACAAGTGCAGGCGTGGAATTCGATTTCGATGCCCGTCTATCGGATGCCTTCACGCTAAGCGGCTCTGTCGGTTACCTTGATAGTGAATTTGATAATTTTGCCAATAGCAGTGTTGAAGATTCGTTCGGCAATACACCTGACTTATCAGGATCAGAAATGTTGATGGCACCAAAATGGACATTGAACCTGGTTGGTGAATATAGCCGACCTGTATTTACAAATTACGAGGGTTTCTTACGAGCAGAATTTAACTACAAAGATAAAATGCGGCCAAAGATATCCGGTCGTATCGATTCCCTGGTCAGAAATGATCCCTTTGTCGATGGTTCTTCAGGTACGCCATTTGAAACACCGGACTATGCCACCGTTAATTTACGAGCTGGTATTGAAAATGATAAATATAGCCTGGTTGGCTATGTAGAAAATGTTTTCGACAAATTGTACTGGACCGGCGGATATGACAACGTTTATTTCAGTGGAATTCATATACTACCGAATCCACGAACCTTCGGTGTTCGTTTTTCAATCAATACCAATTAATAGTAGTTCATGTTTGAGACGCCAGCCGGCTTAAGAATAATGCGCTGGCGTCTTTCTCTCCTTCCTGACGGCCATGGTTATTATGGCTCGCACTTCGTAAAATACTGTCATGCATGAGAGTAAGCCTGTCGTAAACGAGAATAGTGACCACCCACCCTACCTGGGTTTTGGTGTCGGGGGTATAGGGTCCGGTTTGGTACTACAGGCGCCCGGTCTGTTGTTACTCATCTATATGACCGACACTCTGGCGATACCGGCAGCGCTTGCGGGGCTCGCGCTGTTCGCACCACGTTTACTTGATGTCATCACTGATCCGATTATGGGCATTATCAGTGATAGAACTAAATCAAAGTGGGGCAGGCGTCGACCATATTTACTGCTTGGCGCAATAGTCACCGGGATATCAGCCTGTTTTCTTTTTGCAGTTCCATTTTTTGATTCGGTTTATGCCCGTCTTGCCTTTGTAACAACGATTTACATTATCGTTGTGCTCGGCACGACCATATTTATGGTGCCCTGGATTGCGATGCCTGCGGAGATGACAAGCTCATACCAGAAGCGCACAAAGTTAATGTCAACACGTTCATTCTTTTCCATGATTGGGCTGTTCCTCGGCGGGGTGATGGGACCATTAATTGTGCATAAAGCAGGTGGCGGTCGCGAAGGCTATGCCATCATGTCTGTAATACTCGGCGTCTTTTGTGCCAGTGCATTTTTCGCTACCTTCTATGGTACGAGAAAGGCATCTTTTAAGCAGGTAAACGAAAACCCACTACCACTGAAAGAACAGCTAAAGGTGGTATTGGCTAATCGGCCTTTCAAAATTTTTATAAGTGGGTTTATTCTTTTCAGTACCGGCATGGGCTGCGGCGCTACCATTTTTCCCTATTACATTCGATATATTATTGAACGCCCGGATCTATTGCCTGTACTTTGGGGTGCAAGTATGGCGGCTTCATTAGTTAGCATTCCTGTATGGACCAGGATTGCGAATAAATATCAGAAACAAAACTGTTTCAAGCTAGGACTCATGCTTCTCACATTCGGCTGTGTTTGCTTTTTCTTTGTGCATTCAGGCCAGCCTTTAATTTATAGTTACATTGCCTTCATAATATTCGGTCTGGGATTTAGTGGCGCATTAGTAGCCAGCTATGCAATGCTACCAGATGTCATCCAGTGGGATGCGCTACAGTCGGACAGTGACAGGGGTGGGATATTTTCAGGAGCAATGGTAGCTTGCGACAAATGTGGTTTTGCTCTTGGCAGCCTTGTGGTTGGCAGCATACTAGGCTGGGCAGGTTATATTGAATCTTCTGGAGGAGATGTGACTCAGCCTGACAGAGTGCTGTTTGGAATTAAGTTGATAATAGGTGTTGTGCCTGGGATCCTTATGGTCTCCAGCGCGATGGTCATCAGGAACTACTCATTAACCGAACAGAAATTGAAAGATAGAATGGCAGCAGCTGAACTTGAAACGACTTAATTTAAATATGTTGTCGTAAGATAATACTCCTGAATTTATCTTAAGCCCCTTTAACGTCATGCTGGTGAATACCAGCATCCAGTAAACTATTATAATTTTGACTGGGTTCTGGTATTCGAGGGTGTCGCTAAGGGTCATTGCCGCGTAGGCGGTAATCCAATAAGTGTTTGAAAAAACTGGATTCCCGCCTGCGCGGGAAAGACGACACAGGGCTATTGCGACACAATCATTCACCAGAATGACGGTTTATTGAATGTTTGTAAGTGATCAGCGCTATCTAATTTGAATATCTAAATCAAAAGACAGACCTATAATGCAAATCAATCAAAACGAACCACAATACCCTGTAGTGCCTCTGGAATACGACGAGATTCAGGTAGCCTCTGCACAAATGCGACCAGTACATGTTGACCCGTCTGCCCCTGCCAAGGGTATTCAGGCGAATATTGATCGTATGTTGTACATGTGTGATTGGGCCAATACCTGGCCACCACGTCCCGATGGTGTTCAGTTGATAGCCTTTCTCGAATTTTGCATCAATGGTATGGATACCGCCTGGTCTCGAAAGCAAATTTTGGACACCGTCATAAGTGTGCCGGGTCCTGAAACAGAGCTCCTGGGGAAAAAAGCGAAGGAGTTAAATTGTTATATTTGCTTTGCGAACTATTCAAAAGATCCTGATTAGCCCGAGCACTTCTTTAATATGAGCGTGATCATCGGACCGGAAGGTAATGTCATCCATAAACACTTCAAGGCCTATAGAGGCATTCCCGGGTTCAATGAATGGGCGACAACGGTTCATGATATTCTGGACGAATTCGTAGAACGTCATGACTGGGATGCGGTTTGGCCTGTAGCTAGAACACCAATTGGCAATATCGCTTCCTATGTTTGTTCAGAAGGATTCATGCCGGAAACAGCGAGAATGTTTTGCATGAACGGTGCAGAAATACTGGTGCGTAATACTGCGGGGAATTCCGCTCAGAAAGTCTGCGAATACAGTAACCCTGTCATAGAAGCACGGGCAGATTGTGGTGTGAGTAATGTCTATGGCATTTATGCCAATAGTGATCATGGAGGCATAAAAATAAATGGCATCGAGATGACCGAAAACGGACAGGGTGGCTCGTCCATGATTATTGATTGCTACGGTAACGTTATGTCAGAGGCGGAAGATTCCCGCGAGACGGTCATCTACGCTACCATTCCGATTGCCTCTCATAGAAAAAAACATAAACTACCGCAATTGAGACGGGAACTGTACGCTCCCATGTATGAAAAATGCCTTAGTCCAGTACCTGCCAATTTATATTCAGACTATTTACCCGAGAATCGCAAAGAAGCCATGGAATGGTCACAAAAAAACTTTAGAAAGTAAGCCACAGAGGGCGTAAATAACTCCGAGGAAATGTACACCGTCCCCCTTGTTCTGTCGAAAATATTAATGTATTGAGGTTTCTCCTGACGCTATCTCTGTGTACTCTGTGCTCTCTGTGGCAAATATATAAATATAAGCGGGACAATGGCATCTAAAAAAACAGCAGATACTATTTTCGTAAATGGTCGAGTACTGACCCTGAATAGTCAATCCTCGATTTCACAAGGTCTGGCCGTTCAGGGGAATCGTATTAGGGCGGTTGGCGGCAATACCAGCATGAAAAGACTGGCTGGCAGGACAACCAAAATAGTTGACCTGAAAGGAAAGTCAATGATGCCCGGCTTCATTGATGGTCACGCACATATGGATCGTGAGGGGCTCAAGTATATTTATCCCAGTCTTGAACGTGCTCGTTCCATCAAAGACATTCAAAATATTATCCGTCGTGAAGTGAAACGAAAGAAGCCAGGTGAGTGGATCATTACCATGCCACTTGGCACGCCACCTTATTACGATGATGCACAAGCCACATTAAAAGAAGATCGCTTACCCAATAGAAAAGATCTGGATGCGGTAGCGCCGGACAACCCTGTGTACATTAAAGGTGCATGGAGCTTTTGGGGAGAACCTCCTATTATTACTGTTGCCAATAGTCTGGCATTAAAAAAGGCAGGTATTGGAAAATCTACCCGTTCTCCACACAAGGGTATTCGTATCGAAAAAGAACCACGAACTGGCAAACCAAACGGTATCTTTCGTGAATACAATTTGACACCTGTACTTGAACACACGTTATTTAAAGTTGTACCCGGCTTCACCGCTAAACAACGAGTAACAGCATTGCGTAAGTCCATGCGGCTATATAACGAATATGGTATTACAAGTGTTTATGAAGGACATGGCGTCACAGCAGAGGTTATGTCTGCCTACCGGGAGTTGTGGAGTAAAAAACAACAAACAGTACGCGCCTACCTTGCTTTAAGTCCCACATGGAATTCCATAGCTGAAGCAGAAGATGCCATAAGAGCTTGTTCACTTATTGCCGAACAGGGTAAAGGTGATGAGTGGTTGAAAATAGGCGGGATGTATATTGAATATGGTGGTGATTCTCGCCTGGCAAAGTTACGAGCTCAGTGTTGTTTACATTCCGATTGGGCAGGATTTGACTATAAAGCCAATACACCAGAAGAGTATCGAACACTGATAGAACTGATTGCTGGAAACAAGATAAGAATTAACACTTATGTTGGCGGTGATCTGGAAGGTCCTCTCCATGCACTGGAAGATCTTGCAAAAACAGTTTCGCTTAAACAATTACGTATCGTGTTTGTACACCTGAAAATTGCAAGTCCTGATCAGATTAAGCGAATGCGAAAGCTAAATATTCATTCAACATGTACACCATTCAATCATCTTTGTCAGCGTGGCACATACTTATTGAATGACAATGTAAACATTAATGATGCTGTTCCATTAAAGGGTCTCCTGCGAGCAAAGATTCCAGCGGCCCTATCAACGGATAACCTGCCATTCAATCCTATGGAAACGCTTTGGGCAGCTGAGGCAAGACAGGATTTTGGCAGTGGCCAGATAATCGCTGCAAAGCAACGCATTCCTCGCGAAGAATTACTGAGAGGATTTACAAGCGTGGGCGCAAGCTTATCATTCGAGGAAGACCTGAAGGGGACCCTGGAGCCTGGCAAGTTGGCTGATCTTGTTGTTTTATCAGAAGACCCCTTAAAGGTCTCAACAGAAGAACTCAGAAATATTGAAGTAAAACTGACTATGGTAGGTGGAAAAGTCGTCTACCAAAGAAACTAATCTACCGCCATACTGGTAGCACCCCTCCGAACATAAATCCAGGAGGTCGTCATACTGGTACCCTCCGAGTATAAATTCAATAAGTCGTCATTCTGGTGAATACCAGAATCCAGTAAGCAATTTATTTCAATCACCTTGTTCTTTGTAATACTCACTAACATCACCAACAAAACGACTGAAAAGAACCTAATGCGCCGTCATTCTGGTGAATACCAGAATCCAGTAAAAAATTTATTTTAATCAGCTTGTTCTTCGTAATACTCACCCACATCACTAACAAAACTACTGACATCATCTTCAGTAGTGTTCCAGGAACACATCAGGCGTGAACTCACACCATCTTTGTAAGTGTGATAACCCCAGTCTTTCTCCTCCCTCATGAAGGCATGTACTTTTTCAGGTAATTGCACAAATACACCATTTGTCTGTGTTGGTACAAGGAAACCTGTATCAGGAAACTGTTTTAGCTTTTCGGTCAAACTGCTAGCGCAATAATTCGCATGTTCTGCATTTTTTAATAATGCATTATTTTCCAGCATACCTACCCAGGGAGCGGCAAGAAACCGCATCTTCGAAGCAAGTTGTCCTGCCTGCTTACAACGGTATTCAAAGTCCTGGGCAAGCTCTTTATTAAAGAACACAACTGCATCGCCAACTAGCGCGCCCGCCTTGGTGCCTCCCAGGCTTAAGACATCTACCCCGGACTGCCAGGTGATTTCCTTCGGAGAGACATTTAGTGCAGCGACGGCATTTGCGAAGCGGGCACCGTCCATATGTAATCTTAAAGAGTGTTTATTTGCCAGCTGTCTCAGTGCCTGGATTTCATCAAGTGAGTACAACGTGCCCAACTCTGTCGGCTGAGTAATAGAAAGGACTTTTGCCCTGGGATAGTGCAGATCGCTACGTTGTAGAACTATTCGTTCCACTTCGTCAATATCAACTTTGGCATTATCGCCACCGACCAGTAGTACCTTGCTGCCATTGGAGTAAAATTCCGGCGCTCCGCATTCATGAGTTTCTATGTGGGCCTGTTCGTGGCAGATAATGCTGTGATAGGACTGACAAAGGGAAGAAAGTGCCATTGAGTTAGCCGCAGTTCCATTGAAGGTGAAAAACACCTCACAATCAGTCTCAAAGAAATCACGGATCAGGTTTGAGGCCTTTGCAGTCCAACTATCTTCGCCATAAGCCAACTCGTAACCTTGATTGGCTGCATCCATGGCGGCCCAGGCCTCTGGAGCTACGCCAGCAGTATTGTCGCTCGCAAAATGATATTTCATGTCAGTTAATTGAATAGTTAGAGTGCTGAAAAAGTAATTCGAAAATATGGAATACTGCAGTACATTTTTCTAAATGATGACTGATGATGCTACTAGCCGAATGTTTAGGTAGGAAAATAGTTGTGCAGTTAGGAGAGTTTTGTAGCACCAACTAGTCAGTGAATTTGATATGAGTTAACAAACGACAAATTCCAGGTTGAATTCTAATCCGATGGCCGGATTCTAATAGTTAACTTAACTTATTTAATACGAAAGAATATATATTTAGCCAAACTTTGATATCCCCGCTGTGATATCCCCATAATAAACGTTGTATTGGAATCAAGGACCACTGCAGACGACGTACACAGGGCTAAACTTTCCCATTTGTGGTTGCGGACTCAACTGTTCTACGTCAATAAGTGAGAATTCGATAATCTTCCGCAGAAAGGCCGAGTACAAGTGAGGAGTGGTGTAAATTGCCAGTATTTAACGCCATATTTATAAATGGGAACGAATAGCTTCTGCCATTTCTTCTTCTCTTGTCCCCAATTTGAAGTGGTCAATAAATCTACCCTGTCTATCCATGAAGTAAATATTTGAAGTATGCGAGACTGTGTAGCTGTCGGGAAATTCTTTTAGAGCATGTCTTTCTGAATATACAAGGAATTGTTTTTTGGCATTTTCAATTTGTTCTATTGAGCCGCTTAAACCAACAATCGAAGGGTGAAAGTATTTCACATATTGTGCCAGCTTTTCACTGGTATCACGTTTAGGATCAACTGTAACCAATATCGGTTGAATATGTTTTTCGGAGTCCTCAATCAAGTTCATGACATTGCTGATTTTTGTCATGCTCATGGGGCAAATGTCTGGGCAATTAGTAAATCCGAAACTAACCAGTAAATATTTACCAAAGAAATCCTTTTCTGATACTAGTTGCTTATTGTGGTTAAGTAGCTCGAACTTCCCGCCAATGATATTCGTGTCTGCTCCCGGTATAATTTCGTTTTTATCGTTAATAATCTTGGCCAATTGAAGGGCTGTAATCCTGCCTCTCATTAATTGATCTCCGACGAGATAGGCTGGCGTACCGGAAATGCCAAGTTTTTCTGCTAGTTCGCGTGTTCTTTTTATATGGGAGGTAAACTCAGGTTTTTGCATATTTGCTTTAAGGTATTCAGCATCAATAGCCGCAGATTCTGCCAATTCTAAAATGGCCTGATAGGACAATGGCTCTTTATTTCGCATCAATGCACGATGGAATGGGGCAAATTCACTTTTTTGGTGGGCCGCAATCGCTGCCTTCGCAGCCATGTTTGAATAGACACCGTAGATAGGCAGAAATTTGTGTATGACGCGAACATCTTTATTTGATTTTAAAAGCACTTCCAGTTCTTTGTAAGAAGCTTTACAAGGTCCGCATTGATAATCTGAAAACTCAACAATGGTAAGGGGCCCATCGGGGTTGCCAGATACAGGACTGTACTCTGGCGCTTGAATGAGATCAGAATTCTTGGAGATTAGCTTGCGAAGTTCTTCCGACTTTGCTTCTCGTTCGCGTTGTTGTGCCAGCGCTATGGTTTTTTCAATGATCTCTGGGTTGTCGAGTAAAAATGCCGGGTGTTGTTCCAGATATTGTCTGACCTGCTCACTTGTAGTTGCATTCCTGGCTGATACATTAGCAATACCAGCGGTACAAAGATGGGCTAAGAGTATCGTTAGCCCTAATCTTTGTACCCAGGGGTTCCTAAATCGACAGGTCACGTATAACTATTGAATGGGACTTGTCCAGACCCAGTTCAACCTTGACCCGTTTATCGTCTTCCCAATCTAATTTCACCTTTGACGATCTCCTGCGTGTTTTATATTTGTCGCCTTTCAATTCGCCAATGGTTTTCCCATTGTGTACGATTTCGTAATTTCCATTCTTATCCAGGTTGTTGACATAAAATGATGTCTTCCCGGGAAAATCTGTACCAGGCATGATGCCCAATACCAATGCTCCCTTGTTGCTGTCATACCATGCCTGAGTTACCTGTACCTCGGGATATTGCACACCACTGATATAAGGACTTGAATAATGTTCCTCCCCCCAGGGTTCGTTATAGAGTTTCCACATACCATCACCGGGGTTGAGACGCGCATAAGCAAACAGAGCATTACCAGCGACACGAGGTACAAAGGTGGTATTGTTTTGCTCGTCATAAGGCACATCATTTCTGGGATAGTAGTAGGCACCATCATTCCAGGTAGGTTGAAAGTACTGATCGGCATATTTAAGCAGGGCATCTTTTGTCTGTGTATCACCCATCTCAGCAGCATAGGCAGTTACAAGTCCAAAACCAGATGCATTCAGACTTATCCCGTAGGGGTTAAGCTGTACTGTTGCCTGATCAGTCGAAACTGGTTTAATCCAGGTTTCTTTTTGCTGCACATAGAGAGACTGGACATAATCACGATTCCAGGCATTCATTATCATCCCCGTGCCGGCGTCTATCCCTGCTACCGGTTCAGCCATGATGTAGTTTTGTTTAATAAGCCAGCCGAGGATGATGTGTTTATTATCTGAAGCCCAGCCTTTCTCTTTCCATGCTTCTTCGTAGCTCTTTGTACCATCAGCAAAGTTGGTGCCTTTAACCTGATCGAAGAATTTAAAACCAAGAAAAGGTAATTGGTTACATATAACAAAAACTGCATTTGGCTCACACTCAAGCCCGAGCCAGTCATTTTTCACCATTTGATCGTAGATGACTTTGGTTAGGCTGGCGAAGTCATATTTGAAGTGTTGTGGTCCTGATAACCCCCGGAATACGGGCTCAAATTTTAAGGTCAATGAATCGGGCTGTAGATATTTATCATCAGCGAAGAGCTTGGTATGCATGCCAACCATGCTAAGAAGATGACCACTGTACATGGTATTGCCTTCAACAACGGGGTCTACCCAACCTTCATTCAGTTTCTCAAGACTCGGATCGAGTTGTTTACTACCCTGACTTGCCAGTTCCCAGTAACTCCATACTTCAGGACGCAGCATTTTCTGTACCAGTTTATCGGAGGTATCCTGATACAACTCCCTATAAGCGGGCAGCCAATGGTAATGGGCAAGTCCCAGTGCGTAACTCATATAGGCAATTTGAAATCTCAGTGCATCATCTCCTTCCTGTCCAGCTTCTTTTGTTCCCATCAGGGCCCACTCACCGGGTAGTTGATCTGCTAAGCTGACAATATGTCGAACGTGTCCTAGTTGTTTAACATCCAGACTGGGATAATTATCAGGATTGACTGATTGAGCCGCAAATGATGATGGGGCAAAACAAAACACAGCGACGAATGTAATTTTTCCAAGTAGCTTATGGAAGTTATATGTATTCATAATTTATCCAGTTATTTATAAGAATTAGTAAAAGCAGATTAATCCTGCATGACGATGTCGATTACGCGTGCTTTGACTTCTTCTTCGAGATCATCAAATTCGGGGTGATAAGGTTGTCCGTGTCCAATAGACAGTGGTAGACCTTCGAAAAGCATACTGATAATAATTGCACGATGGGCACATTGTTTATTTGATAAGGCTGGCTTGATCCTTTTGATAAGACGCTCAAAGTAAGTCCTCTCCATGGAATACAAAACGTCTACTGCTGCTGCGATGTCCTTGTCACGCATGGCCATGGCCAGGATATCTATTACAAACTTCATGTTTGTTGTACTGTCCTTCATATACTCAAACATGAAATCCATAATTATCAGGAGTTCATCTATCGGTTTACTTTTTTCTGGTAAAACGAGTTGTTTTGAAAATTTTTCCTCGTAATAAAGCAATAAAACGTACTTAACTGTTTCAACCACCAGTTTCTTTTTGTTTTTAAAATGGTGTTGAATTGTACTCAAGCTGACTCCAGCTCTTGTACCGACTGCCCGCATTGAAAATTTGCCGTAACCCTGGTCGATTAGAAGATCGCGGGCCGACTCTAAAATGACAATCTCACTTTTCTTCCATAGAAATAGTTTCTCGCCGTTGTCCTTAGGCAGGGCTTTTTCCAGGTTAGCTTGAAATGTATCGAGCATACTTTGCTGTCTTTAAAAATTTGGAGGGAATTTACTGCTAAATGAAGTCTATGTCAAATGACATAGTAAAATAGGTCAATTGAATTATTCATCGATATCTAAAGATTTGTAAGAAAAGGTATTGACCCTGAAAGTTATTAAATAAGTCAAATATTACCCTGTACATTAGTTAGTTAAGCCGTTTTTCACAGGTCCAGCTCAACTTGAAAATGTAAATATAGATTTAATTAACGGGCTGGTTTCCATCAATTATTTCAATAGTAGATATGAATAAAATCAATTTAAACAATTCTTAAATTGGTCTTAATGTCGTCATTTGACACTCCTCCTACTCTAGCAATTGGAAAAAGGCGGCCAAGATAGGGTGATACATATCATTTCGATGTTTACAGAAGACAATAGAATCGTGGCTGATAACAATTCCAGGCTGGCTCCAGGCAGGCCCTTACAAATGGGCCTGCTATTTTATTTTTGCCTGTTTCTGATAGCGAGTCATGTATGGGCAGATCCACAAACGCTGGTATTGAAAAATGTAAACCTAATTGATGCAACCGGGTCGCCTGTGCAGATGTTTAAAACTGTTGTCATTCAGGGCAATGTAATAGAAAAAATCTATTCGACAGGCGAACACTTGATTCCCGCCGATGCGAAGGTAGTGGATGGTAGTGGTAAGTTCTTAATACCCGGGTTGTGGGACATGCATACCCATGTCGCTGATCCGAAGTACCTGGAATTACCCGATCATGAATAAATCATGTTCCCGCTTTTTATTGCCAATGGCATAACTGGGGTTCGTGATATGGGTGGTGATTGGGCGGCGCTAAAGAAATTCCGTCGTCGCATAAATCAGGGCGAACTACTAGGTCCACGAATCGTTGGTACCGGATTTCTACTTGACGAACCTGGTGCCCTTTATCCTGAGTTGTCAATTATTCTGAATAGCGCGGAGGAAGCACGAAGCACAGTACGTCAGTACCACGCAGAAGGAGTCGATTTTATTAAGATTTCTTCTGGCCTATCTTCCCTCGAAATTTTTGACGTCATCATGGATGAATCACGACGACTGGGATTGGATGTAGTTGGACATGTTCCTTTTGCCATGAGAGCAGTCGATGTCGCAAACGCAGGTTTGCGAAGCAATGAACATCTCACTGGTTGTTTTTTCAAGGAAACTAGACTGCCATATGTTGCCGGGGAACCTTATAGTCCCGCAGATAAGAAAGAAATCATTCAAAGTTTTTTAGATAACGATGTCTGGCAAGTACCCACACATGTCCTGTTATATCCGGTTATTAATACAAAGTTTCGAAATATCTACAAGGATCCACGCTTAAAATACATCCCTGAGTATTGGGTGAAGGAATTCTGGAATCCAATGCTTGATTACATGGATACTGTCTATAAGCCAAGCGACATGATGGAAATAAAGTCGGTTTATTCTAGAGAGAGATTCGCAATGACCCGGGCAATGCGTGATGCCGGTGTAAAATTTCTAGCAGGTACTGACCAGTTAGCCCCTTATATTTTCCCAGGGTTTAGTCTCCACGATGAACTGGTGTTGTTGACTATGTCAGGGTTGACAACGATGGAAGCATTACAGGCTGCTACATCCAATGCGGCCAAATTCCTTCGTCTGGACGAGCAATTAGGTACTGTCGAAGTTGGTAAAAAAGCCGATCTTCTGCTTATCGATGGGGATCCCCTGGAAGATATCCGCAATACCCAGTTAATTTCTGCCGTAGTGTTTGATGGAAATATAGTTCAACGTCATGCTCTCGATGACATCCTCAAGGAAATAGAGTTTGTGGCCGGGAAATCACGACATTGAATTTGCTAATTATAGAATCAGTATCTGTAGTTTCTTTATTAAATAAACAGGAATACGAGCTTAGTCATGATTAAAAAAAATTCAATGTCTATTCGGGACGGGGTTATTTGCTTTCTTCTTTTCGTTTTTTCTATAACTCCATTTGCAGCCAGCTCTGTGGAGCCGCAGGACTATCCCAGTCTGGATAACAAACAGCTGGGTCATATTCGGCATGTTGTGAGATTGGCAAATCAATTACCGGGTGAATGGTCAATGATGGGCTCAATGGAAGGAACCCAGGAAGGAGACGATGCCTTGCGGTATCAACTGGCCTATATGACCTATGCACTTGGGCTTGCGCATTATCATTGGTTGCCCGCCTACAGAGAATTGTATAGGGACACATCAGATAAGTTGATCCAGAAAATGCTGCGCACAGAGGTATGGAATATATGGGAGCTCACCAGTAAGGGAAGCAAGGTTCTGGATCCGGACATGACTGAGCTGGGTGAAGGTTGGATAGACCCGGTCGTTGAAGGAAATACCATGTACAGTGGTAGGTTACTGGTCATGGTGGGCATGCATACAAAACTCTATGCGGATGATAAATATCAACAACCAGATTCTTTAACTTTCAACTATGAACCTTTCTTTCGTGGGCTAAAAGAGCCACAGCAATTCAAATATGATTTTACCAGCTTGACCAATGTCATTTACGAACAAATGGTAGAAAATGAATGGCTCGGGCTTGAATGTGAACCAAATGCATATTTTGTAGTATGCAATCAATATCCATTAGTGGGATTCCGGTTTTATGACCAGGTAAATGGCACAAACTTGGCTGCAGGGAGTAAAAATTATGAGGAAGTGTGGAAAGAAAAAGGCTGGGTAACCAACGACAAACACATGATTATCGGTTGGTTGATTAAGCAGGATCATCTGCTGGCTGAACCTTCCGCCGCTATTGATGCCGTGACAGGTTTAATGATGCATTCGTGGAATCGGGAGTTTGTGCAAACCCTATACCCACGGCAAAAAGAAACATGGATAAAAAAAGTCTCAACTGATAAAGCATCAATAGATTTGAACCTTTACGGTGCAAGGATTGGTGCCTCGGGTTTTGCTTCAATTACGGCGTATGCATCTGAATTGGGGGATATAGAAACAAAGAATGCCTTGCTTAATTACGCCGACCAGTACTTTAAACCTACCTGGGATCACGGTGCATTTTATTACCCCAGAAATGATGAACTCTTCGATGAGAACAAGAATACCGTCTTTGTCACTCGAGTAGCGGGAAATGCTCTGTTTGCCTATGCGCGTCTCAATCCAGGCGATGGTATGTGGAAGCTCTATAACGAACCCTGGGGTGATGAGCATTATTCGAGTCCCTATATCAGTGATGTGCAATATCCAGAGGCACAGGTGACACAAGCATGGTATGACCAGACGAAAGGAGCGCTGATACTGAAAATAATACCGGGTACGGATTACCCAGGACCATCTTCGTTCTACGTCAACAACCTTGATAGCCATGGACAATATGAAATAAAGCATAATGGTAAAATCATCGGCGAGCTTAAAAAAGGCAAATTTAAGGCCTTGCACGAGAACTTGCCTCTCTTCATGAATTGGACGGAGAATAATCGAGCAAAAATTGAACTAAATCTGAATATATCTCATTCAATAGTCATTCGAGACCTTTCAATTTAGGGTTTGCCAGCTAAACGTGGTTTTATTGATTATGCGTCCGTCCTCATGGAGGAACAGGAACTTCAGTAATTAAATCAGGCGGAGGATTCTATTCTATGCACGGTTTAATGATGGATATTCCGTTAACCATCCCCTCAATTATCGACTTTGCAGAACGCAACTATCCCAATGTTGAAATCGTATCTGTAACAGAAGATAAGCCAGAACATCGCTATACATATCGTGCTTGTTCTAAACGAATTAGAAAACTGGCCATTGCTCTGACGAACTCCGGTATTCAACCCGGGGACAGAATAGCCACCCTGGCCTGGAATGATTACCGGCATCTCGAATTGTATTATGCAATATCCGGTATTGGTGCAATTAATCATACAATCAATCCACGGCTTTTCCCTGATCAGATTCTCTACATAATTAACCACGCTGAAGATCGCTTTATTTTTGTCGATCCATTACTTTTACCAATATTGGAAAACTTGCAGGACAAATTGACGACAATTGAAAAAGTTATTGTTCTCACAGATTCCGAGCACATGCCGAAGACCAGTATCAACAACGTAATCTGCTACGAGAACTATATATCTAAGGAGTCGAACGAATTTCTCTGGCCAAACCTTGATGAAAAAATAGCCAGTAGTCTGTGTTATACATCCGGTACAACAGGAAACCCGAAGGGAGTGCTATATAGCCACCGTTCAACTGTACTGCATTCCTACGCCATTAGTTTACCGAATACATTTGGACTCTCTCTTCGAGATACCATGCTTCTCATCGTGCCGATGTTCCATGCCAACGCCTGGGGCACGCCCTATGCGGCGGCCATGGCCGGCGCACGGCTGGTGCTGCCCGGCCCGCACCTGGACGGCCA
>WLWI01001777.1_pt1 | contig 18553 bp, 6 predicted proteins | sample 6701501 | NCBI WGS metagenome assembly WLWI01 (sample SAMN12718690, study PRJNA515312) | sponge metagenome | isolation source: marine sponge | host: Mycale hentscheli | place: New Zealand: South Island, Marlborough, Capsize Point | collected 2014-11-01
ATATTATTATCAGAGCAGAAATGAATTCATAAATATTTGTGAATAATAATGATACTTATCAGTATTCTTTAGGTGAAGATTTCCTTAATTTAACGATTTTTCAATTATACCTTCCCAATGATCGATTGTGCTATATATACTATGATAAGATTATAGCATCTTTAAACTTGCTAAAAGTTTAGTTTCTTTAATTAATGAAAATTGGAGTCCTGTTTCAATGATAATAGCTAATAGTTGGTTAAATTACAGTGCCATCCAATTCTTTGTATGAGCTACTTGTGACCCCATATTGAGCTCCAGCAAAACTCTAGTATTCTGTATTTCATTCCTTTGTCATGTTTTGGAGTGCTAACAAGTCCATTACTGTTAACTATAAAAACTGGTAAGTTTACTTAATTATAATTGTTTATTATTAAACCCTAGAGGTAAATGCTAGCAAATACCAGATGTGCGTTGAAGTTATCGTTAAATGTTTGTTATTTATAAATAGTCCATAGTTTAGTTTCAAGCTGTATTCACATACAACTGATGTTTTTTGTTTCATTTCTATCACCACCAAAACAAACTTAGTAGGTTATGTGAAGTACACCTGGGATAGCTTAAAAATCATTTGTAACAAAATCTGTGGCTTTTCCTAACGGTAGTTAATTAAGTATAATTATTAACATAAGAATAAGAGTGTATTCTCTTACTATGTCTACTTTCAGCAATATCAAATACTGACTATTATATCTTTCCTTGTTTCTTTCTTTGTCTCTACAATAATACTGATAATATGAGGTGTTGTAAATTATTAACACAGTAGCTCAATGAGTATACTCATTATGAAGGCAATGAAAGTATGATATTATTGAGTAGAAGTATATTGATAAACACTAGGTGAATACGATAATCATCAGAACTTATTGAGATTATTGCCTTTAATTTAATCAAATTTTCAGTTATCCTTCCACCCTAAATTAAACATTGGTATCTTGACATTACCTTTTTTATTATAATGCAATAATATTAAATTATGCATACAATATTGTTAGTTATCAACTAGTACTCTTTACAATGTCAATGTACATAATATTGTTAGTTATCAACTAGTACTCTTTACAATGTCAATGTAGATTATGTCTTTAGTTAGATACAGTGTTAATTGATTCTACATTCCTATTCTTTAGTGAGTGTGTAGGACGGCCTATATAAAAAAGTGCCTTGTCTCTCCACATTTACTCTTACTGTATTTCAGGTCTAAAAGTCAGCTCTCACTGACCTTTCTTGTACTATACATTAACTACATTTTCCTCTGTAAGTAGAGAATGGATAAGGCAATAATTTTGTGAAAGCAGCATGAGACATATCACAAGCTCCAAAACTACTGTATTTCATTTCTTTATTGTGTTTTGGAGTGCTGGAAAGTTTCACTACTGTTTATTTTGTATACAGGTAAGTTTACTCAGTTCAATATTGTATATTTAAACACTAGAGTGAATTCTAGCAAATACCAAATGTAATGCTTAGTGTTCAAATATTGTTTATTATTTTGTTGGAGGAGTTTATATTTTAGTTCCAAGTTGTGTACACACTCAACTTACTTGTCTGATGTCGTTATATTCTCTTTTTCCATTGCCACAATAACAAATAGGGAAGAAACGTACATTTTGAAAGCTGAGTGGCGAACAAATCGTTCGTTGCTTCAGTTAACAATAACTTTGTTACATGTTTATTCATGGCTAATGTCTAAGCAGACATTGGTAAGCCAAAAACATTGATAATGTGAGTGTTGCTGAGCGTATAATTGTTCAATTACAAGAATATTCTAAACACTTGACTTGTTTCATGAGTGTATTATTCATTGAAAGTTTATGAGTACAGCAAGCTAATGTTGTAGCAACATCTATAGCTTATCCAGAAGGTTGGTTATTATGCCAGAAAATAATATTATTTATACACGAATAGCACTACACAGTAGTTTATAAAGCATTTTACGATAAAAATATATAAAAAAGAAACCAAAAATAGTTAAGTAAAATAATAATATCACAGACAATTAGCAAGGTATGAGTAATTTTACTGTATAAAAGAATACAAAAACATGTAGCAAGTTTCATGATTTGACTCTACAATAGAACAATATTCTCTTTCATTACTTATAAAGCCAAATTTCTACCAATTTAGTAAGTTACATTTCTGATTTTTGTGAAAAGAATGTTCACAATTCTTCTAATTTTCTGGAAATAGAACTAATACTGTATATCACAAATTCGAGTCATTTCAAATACTAATAACAATAATATGAATTTATACATGAAATTGTTTCTGACTAACTTTTACATAATGTTTGTAGTTATTGCACATACAGTTCAAGTTTAGAGATAGCCAAGTCTTCATCATCTCTATCCTGATCACGACAAACTCTCACTTTAATGTTAGCTGTAGTAGGATGATCCAGTGTCCTTAGAAACCATGGAGATGAAGGAATTCCACATTTCTGTGATTCCCAGAGATGAGTGGCACAAAAAACACCAACACGACATGATGGCAAGTGTTTGTCACACATGTAGTTGCTGCCAATAGTATGAGGCTTCTCACTGTTACAATCACAACCAGCAGCAAATGTCCAAACATGTTCATTGTTAGAAGTTACACTAACACCATCAACATAGTTGGCACTAATATTCATGCTTCTTTGTTGAGCATTAATACCTATAAATCCATCTAATGTTCCAATTTGGTATCCTCTAATTTGACCAGTGATTTTAGCATAAGAAATTTTGGCAGTACAATATACAATTTCAGTGCATCCAGCATTATCTTTAGTTAATACACATGTCTTTATTGAACCAGATGTATGGGCCATGAGACCAGGAGGACAGTTGTTAACATCCAATTTAGCTACTCTCATCCATCCTGTAGAATCACCTCCAAATCTATTGGTCATGTCACAGTAGACATTTCTCAATGCACCAGTGGAGGATCTCAATATATAGTTACCAGAGAGATAGGAGGAATCTTTACTCAATGCTTGAGAACATGACGAGAAATGATACTCAGTCACTTCAATTTCAAATAAAGACAAACTAAAAGTTATATTCTCAATAATGTTATAAAAATTATTGACGGCTGTATTAAAATCATCTTGTCTTGCCACAATTCTAGACAGATTATACCAATTGGAAAATGCCTCATTGATAATCCTTCTAATGCCTTCTTCTCTGATTATTGATAAATCACTTTGCTGTTGGTTGCCCATGGATAGATAGACATTAATGACCATTACAAATGTAATGACCAATATAATCCAAGTTATAATTAAAATGGAGACTATAACTTTATAAGATGATAATACTTGGTAAATTTTTGACTTTTTCTTTGATAACTGAGGCTCATTTTCTTTAACATCCCTCTTATCTTTTTGGTCATTACTACTGAGCACATCATACACCACAACATCTTGATCAGATGCATCTCTATCCTGATTACTAGCAGGCTTCTTTGTCCTCTTCTTGCTCAAATCTACAACTGCATACAAATCAGAAGTTGCTTGTCCACTCATGATAGCATCTAATTACCTGGAAGCTATTATCAGAAAGTGTACTTTTATAGTAAAAAACCACGAACTTCCTGTATAACTAATATTATATATTATAAGCATAGCTCAATCACTTATTTGAACATTTAACACTTATGCCTAATACTTTTGCAGCATAAATTTTCTTAATTCTATGTTTGAGATAGAAGGAAGGCTCCTTAGATTGTAGAAAGTGCTCTTCACTCCCCTCTTGACAAGCTACAATTATCAAAGTATATAAGACTTGCAAATTTAGATATCTGTCAAATTGTATTTACAAGTTAGTAGAACATAAATTAGAATTGCTATTCCCTACCACACATCAAATTCATTCTTGATATTATACTAGTACATAAGTCGGTTTATCTGACATGAACTGATGAAGTTCAATAGCTACAGTTGAAAGTGGTTGGCAGGAATTTACTTAAAATTTTTTTTGCATTAAATCCACTCAGAATGTGCAGAAAAAATGGTGTGGCCTAACATAATAACCATTGTTACAGCAGGTGCTGCCTTTAAACTAGCAAAAACGTCCAAAGTGGCCTAAATATCACGTCTTCTATATATTACACTTATGAATATTATTTCAAGTGAGCTAACTTTATGAAAACATTGAATGCTGGTCAATGTGGTAGTACTAGAATTTTTTCATAGAAATTTTACTATGCCATACTTTAGTCATTGATTGTTTAGATTTGGCTCATTGAAGTATATTTTACTTTTGCATAATTTAGTGCAGAGAATTGTATACTATTTTGAACTTTAGTCATTGATTATTTAATTGGTTCATTGGACCTCAACATACTTTATGAAATTATCAGTGAACTTGAAGGACCAATTATTATGTAATACTTGCACAGGTCTAGTAAATTGTAGGTTATCACTGATGAAAGAATAATTATAAGAAATTAATACATTTAGGACTTTAATGATTCACAGGTTAATACAACATCAAGAATTGGGGTATATGTGCCATCTGAAAGAAATTGCTTTAGCCATTTTTACTTAATGATATGTAGCTAATGAAAAGTATTCTAGCTATATAGTGTTTGTTCTGTTACATATACATAATAATAATATTGACTGAAAGTAAGTAATTTCAAATGCTTCAGCCAATCATCACTGTTATTTTCAAGAGCCAGAAGGAATTGAAATAAAGCTTGAGAGTGAAATATCTAGCCACATCACTCATGTGAGTGTAATGAGTGATTTATTCTTCTCTAGATATATTCAATGCTATAGTTTGAACTAGGACAAGGTGTAAACTTGATTGTTGGGGTCACCACACCCCAGCTGATAAAGTAGCAGCTGCTCTAACCTGGTTGGGTAGGTTAGGTAAAAGGAAGGTAGCTGTATAAACCAGGAAAACTGTTAAGCTAGGCTTGTGGTTGCTATAATTATAACTACTTGGATAATTAGCTTGTGAAATACAGCTGGAAATAGATACAATATCATGGGTCACTTCAGGTCACAGAAATAACATTATAGAGATATCTAGGATGGTATAATTTAAGAGGGATCTCAGGCATACTAACCACAATTAGGCTTTCTTAATATAACTTATTTATTCTTAAGTGTTTTTTCACGTTTAGGTATCAAAATGAAAGAAATTAAAGGCCATTCATATGGCACCTTACAATTATCTCTATCATTTTTACTTTTCTTTTTACACCAGCCAAGACAGAGGTAACATAGTGTCACCGAGAAACATCAAGCCAATGTTCCACTTCATTGTATTTTCTTAAGTTGAAGTAAAAAATGAATAGAGGATTTTCACTTTTTCTAAAATATACCAAAAACATTGTGAAATTGGTAAATACAGAGACTAACTGAAATAAATTCTTTTTTGTATATTAAACCCCTAGAGTGAATTTTAGCAAACACCAGATGTAATCCTTGGTATACAAATGTTGGAGGAGTTCCAAGTTGTGTACACACTCAACAACCTTGTCTGATGTTGTTATATGCTCCTGTTCCATTGCCACAACAACAAATAGGGAAGAAAAGTACATTATTTGAAAGCTGAGTTGCAAACAAATTGTTTGTTGCTTCAATTAACAATAACTTTCTTACATGTTTATTCATGGCTAATGTCTAAGCAGACATTGGTAAGACAAAAACATCGATAATGTGAGTGTTGCTAAGTGTGTAATTGTTCGATTACAAGAATATTCCAACACTTGACATGTTCATGAGTGTTTTTGTCATTGGAAGTTTATGAATACAGCAAGCTAATGTTGTAGCAATATTGATAGCTTATTCAGAAGGTTTATTAAAAATGTATAGCTGTACACAGTAGTTTATTAAACATTTTACAATAAAAAACAGCAAGACATGAGTAATTTTACTGTAATTTTAGCTTGTCTCATACCATCCCAATGTGGGTCATTTGGTGAATGTATGGAACCATATTTGTATTGCATCAAATAAACTCAGCTGAGCATAAAGTCCAGACAGGGCTCTACTTATTGGAAGGGCATGAAGTGGCCCATTCTTATAGTGTGAATATACTCTATAAGGAATTCTTCTCAAAAATTATCCTTCCAGATTGAGCAGAAAGATTTTGTAACTAGCTAATACATTTGCATTTCATTCCTTCATGCACAGGTTCAATTGAATACGATATCAGATATGGAAGTGTTGGAATGAATTTTTTTAGAGATATTGCATATGGCAAGATCTATTTCAGACCGTTCTCACCTAGAAGTTTGGCTAAATTTTACTGAAATTTTGTTTACAATTGAGGATTTACTGAAATTGCACTGTTTGGTATTATTATTACGATCGGCACAGGCTTATCTTTCCCGCCCACTGAGAGCATTTATTGGAACGTTCCAGCCTTATTCACGGCAGTGTTAATTCTATAGTGTCTGTTTTTAAGTACTATTCTTGTCTTGGATCTTTCTGAGAATCGGTATGTTAAAGTATGTGTTGATTATTGATGGATTGGAAACAGTAGAGTGGTTTTAGCGAGTGTAAGTGTGATGCATTTATGTATATAGAGTTAGCTAGCCGTTTTAAGTTGAGTCTGAACACTGGAAGTGGCACTTTTCTTTTTAGGATTAATGAATTTAGCAAGTATTTCAGTACTTTTTCAGACTATATGTGAGGGTTATGTCAAAAGTGACAACTGCACTCTGTTCATTTGTTGTGGTGAAAAACTGTAGATGCTCTTGGAGATCAACAAAGTAAGAGTATACAAGTTAACACAAAATTATTACAGTTGTTAATTTCTAGCCAGTTGTTTATGAACCATTTTTTAACTCCCAATTTGCTCCATTTTACTCTTTTCCCATCCATTTCCACAAAATTAACCCTTTCCTTTCAGAGCTACTTTAAAGTGTTCCACGACCAGGTCGGCTTCTTCGATGTTTTAGAGACACTTAATGATTAGTAAGACGCTTATAATATATTTGCCCAGAGCATTACAAAAGCTAAGGAAAACTGTTTACTGACCAGGTAGCTTCAAGAATATTTTATAACTTTTGTGTTTATGCCTAGGTTGGTCAAAAATGTTTACTGTTATCTCTATGAAAATGTATATAAAAAGTTAACTCGGTCACAGAAGCTTTTTAGATGGCATAGCTTTCTCAAGAAGCATTGCAGAAGAAGTAAAACATGACATTGAGCCTGTGGTAACTTGGTATTATATCAGACTAATCGCTTGTTAACAGTTGACTCTCCACGGTTGAACACAACGTCTTCTCCGAATTTTATAATTATTTGCCAATGCTAAATATAGGCTTGTTATTTCATAATACATCTTTCAAATTTATTTATGTATATGGCTAGATTTTTAGGGTGTGTGTAGTACATATTTAGTTAGGTTTTCAGTTCACAATAGCTGAACAACAAATTTGTTGTTTGTTGGTGTTTTAGGGGTGTGTTCTGACAGGAGTAGCCCTGATGATCTGTTCCTGCTTGGCGTAGATGTACTGAGGTTGGATGTACTTCATATTGTTATTGCCAGGGTATATTGAGTATTATTTGTGTATCTGTATGCTCTTTTTATGGATGTGTGTGCATGACAGTGGTAAAATACACTAATGAGCAAACAAAATTATTCTGTTGTGTTTATATTGTTTTAGTGATACGTATTTGTACAACCTTCATGATGATCTCTACCGACTTAGGGTATGCTGGTATACTGGGTCTATTTATAGCCTATCAAGCAGAATTTCACTTTGACATTCATTTTTCACATGTGTGTATAATATTACTGAATTTATGCATAACACTGTTATCGTGATCGTAGATAATTTCGTATACTAAACTACAATTGGTATTTATTTTACAAAATTTTCTTTAGTGTTCTTTATTGTACAAAATATTTTTAGTGTTCTTGTATATATATGCACAGTGTTTTACTTCTGTAACTGTCATCAAAAAATGTATATATTCTTCTTGGAAATTCTTGTTCATCTTTTCAAACTTGAAGTTTGACATAGTGATACTCTTTTTGTGTCTGAGATGATGGTCGTGCCTGTTTTGTTTCACCTATGATGAAAGGACAGAAATTTTATGATCTTTATCATTGTACTGACATATACTTGTAACAATACTTTATTTTGTTAGTTGTTTTTTTTATGTATATACACATATATACAAATATTTGCAATTCCTTTTTGGTAGCTAAAATGTATGGAATTCTTTTGGGCCATGAATCACCCATCAGTCTTGTTATTTATTTGGTAGGAAAACTCAAGCTGATGTAAAATTTGTTTGTGAGTTGTTAAATGAGCCAATAAAAAGATATTGTCAGGCCCTCTACTTCTTGGCTAGGTCCACCCAACAATGCTAAACCAGTTCTCTTGTCAGTTCAAGTTTTAAACAATTTTATTTATAAATCCCAGTAAAGATAATGGAGAGAGAGTGTCAGAGTGTCTCAGTCAGTCATTTACAGACTGCCAATGGGATCAGAAGAAAAGAAAATAGAATGTAAAACTGACCAATCACAAAGAGGATTATGAACGATTAAACTAATCAATCAATTAATTAGAGCATAAACATTCATACAAATTGTAACAAGTAACCTAGGATGCATAAAAGTGATACATAAAATTCAGCTGCTACTACAACTATTAAAAAACTAACACACAAACAACATACAAACATACATACAGAATAAATGTCTGGCAATAAGTTAATAATACTGTTGTGGGATGTGGTCCCCACAGATATAAAAAATAAAACTGTAATTTACTTGATTAGCCGTTGTTGTCCGAGGTGGTCGATGCATTCCGCGTTGCGGTAAAATTAAGTCTGGAAGGAAAGGGTTAAATATGCCACAAGCTTTATTTATGTTATGTTTTTGCTCTGAAGTTATATGTGAGTATAATTTCATTCCTAGTTTTCTCATAGTCAGTAATCATTACTTTAAACACTTCAGTTTGTGTTCAGTATTATGCTGTCTAAATTATTCAGATACATTATAATTAAAATAGAGCAGTTAGTTGTGTTTGAGGGTGTGTGTTTAGAATAGAGCATTGAGTTGTGTTTGTGAGTGTGTTTCATAATAGAGTGCATAGTTGTGTTTGTGTGTGTGTGTGTGTGTAATATACTTATTAGTTGCGTTGGTGAGCGTGTTTAGAACTGTATAGTGTTTTGTTGTGTTAGTATGTGTTTAGAATAGAGTGTTGAGTTGTGTTGGTGAGTGTTTTAGAATAAAGTGTGTACAATTACATTTGTGTGTGTGTTTAGAATATACTCTTATTTGTGTTTGTGAGCTTGTTTAGAATTGAGTCTATGGTGGCATTTGTGTGTGTGTTCAGAATACTTTTTAGTTCAGTCTGTATGTTTAGAAAATAGAGTCTTTAGTTGTGTTTGTGTGTGTATGTTTAGAATAGTGTTTAGTTGCATTTGTGAAAATGTTTGGAGTAGAGTTTTGCATTTGTTAGAATAGCTGTTTATTGATGTAATATTTTATTATGTGTCAATTCAGGTATATATCTATTGAACATTATGGGTTTTAAATGATGAGCATGTCTAATATTTATCCTACTTGTGTTGAAAGGACAGCTATAAAACTTTTTTCTTTATTCAAACTATCTTTTACGTTGTCAATCATTCCTTTAACAATAATTTATTGGTTGTGTGAATTAGGTGTGGCCAATATTTGCTATTAGCACCATTAAAACATGTTTTTCTTAATGTGATAATAAGCATGCAGAAGATGTTAAATATAACTCTGCTAAAGATGTTTTTCTGATACCTCTCTGAGTATTATATGGTAACCATTTTGTGCAGTGTTTAGGAAATGTGACTGGGACATAATTTCCTACCTCTCGTAGGAATGCTCCTTGCAGTGTTACTAGAACACTTCTTTTTTTTCACTGAACAAACCTATAATTATATATTGATTGTTTAGTAACAGATAATTCCTCATAATAGCTCTTCTTTTTTCATAATACACTTCAAATAGTATGGTTTCAAGAAAAGTACGTGGGAGTCTGGTTAGGTAATTAACATTCACCAAAGTCAAAAACTTTTCAGACTCATGTGTTAGCGATATTTATAATTACATACAAAACCATAACCAGTTTTATTATAGTATTGTTTGTATTTCAATGCAGGGATTAGTAGAACAGCAGAAAGTCAGAGGGAGATAGAATTGGTGGTACATGATAAATCAATTTTTTTCGTTTGTCAATAATATTCTAGCTATCTATGTTAATAATAAATTTGAAATTGTTCCACTAGTGAAGATAATATATTTATAACTTCCTCAAAATATGTTAACTGAGAAAATAAATAAAATACAATGATACATGCCATTGATTAGAGTCACTTTGATTTGTCATTTCCTGTTTGTTTGATGATCAAATGGTTATTTTTGTTATGTAAGGATTTTGAGCCATAATAATGAATTCCCATTTAACTGATAGTCCTACTACCAGGAATATTGCTCACACAAAGAAAATTTTCAGCTAGGCTATGTTTATTGATGAACACCAATTTTGCGACTTTAGTAGCTACATTGTGTTGTATTTATTGATATATACTAACCATGGTAACCAAGTAAACAGTCATCTATGGGCTCCATGATAATGAACAACTGCAAATATTAAACTAAAGATCTGTTAAGATTAGGCTAGCTATGATCAAGAATTGTGGTTATTTTTGGACACTCAGCTCTTATTCTATTACTACATATACTTGTATATACTTTTAGCAATAGCAATTACTGACCATATCTTTCTTTTTTTTTCATTATAATTAATTGAGACAGCAATTCAATACTGACTGCAGTAAAAATGGAAGTATTTTGTTTTTATCTCGAGAACAGAAGTGCATTGTGAATTTGTTATTCATCATCATTCCTAGGAGGGCCATAATAACATTATGGTTTGGCTCTCAAAATCTCTCTTCATGTATCTTTTGTCCAATTATTCATTACTCTGTAGACCTTTCTGGTAATTTTATTTTTAACAATCCTTTCCTGTGCAAGGAGTGGGATGACTAAGGGCAACAACTTGGCACATGCAGTATAATTAGGTTAAAGTTCATGTATTAAGTTAATAGCATGAGCTGCCAAAAAGATATAAAAAAAGAAAATTAAAGAGAAAAGTTAAGGGTGGAAAAACAACATATAGCACATGGACACAATGAAGAGAAAGTGCAAATATTGTTAGGATCAAATCTGTGAATGAATATACTGTTTTGCATGAACTAAACTACAATCAATTAATTAACAGCACAGTAGTTTTATGTAGCCTAACTAGGCTCGCTCGATATATATGCTCAAACACACCACTTGTGTGCTAGGTAAAGTTGACAAAGATTTTAGACACTTGTTTATATGTGTTGACATACGTATGTAATTTGTACTTTGAACCTCCAATATTTTTGTGTTACCTTGATGTTCGACTCCATCCCAAAATGTAATAAACAAAATTCTTTGGTTGAGCAATCATTACCCATATTGTCCTAAAAATTGAATTGTTTAACACTGTAAATTCTTTTGCAGGTAGTTAAGACTCAAAAACTTACTGGAGTTCCATTTCTATTAGAGTTGGTGGCAGTGGTAAGTTAATAAGCTGTTTGTCATAGTTATAATTCCCTACACAACACTATTTATACATAATTATAAGAACTCAACTTTTTAGTAGCTTGAGTGTTAGAAGTTAAAATCATTAGTGTACTTTTAGGCGAAGTCGCCATTACTGCTGAAGCACATCACTAGTATGTATGGATGGTACTTATGCCCTTCAACACGCGTGTGGGTTCTTTTTACTTCAAAACATAATATGGGTTTTACGCTTGACCCTAGTTTCTTCTGATACAACAGCATTAAGATACTTAATGCTGTAGTAGTATCAGAATAAACTGAAGTCAGCCTAAAAAACATGTTATTTGAAGAAAAAAGAACCAACGTGCGTGTTGTATGGGGCTGTATTGTTGGTTGTCAAGAACTACTTTGAGTCCGAAAGCCTTAATATTATTGCAAAGGAAGCTACCACTATTGGGGGAAGCTGAGGTAAGTACGTAATACTATATTTGTTAGCTAAAATTACAAAAATAACTCTGGCCTTTCTTTGTTTGTAGCTGAAGACCTTGTTGTCTAGAGTACTGGCAAATTTAGACAGTCTGAATGGCTCAAAATTGATACTAAAGACGTTACTACTGCTCAAGAAAATGAGGTAAGAGAATGTAATTTTTTATTTGTTAGCTTTTGGAGCGGATATCTTTGTTGCTAAGAATTATCAGAAATTCAGATAGTCAAAATAGCTAAAATTTGATACTAGGGCTATACTACATAAGTTACTATAACCATTACTCTGGTATTTGAGATAAGTAGTAATTCCATGTTTGTTGCCTAATTATTACAAAAATAGATATTGTTAAAGAGTTACTGGTATAATTGTGGTAGTCAGAATGGCTTATGTTTGATAACACAGAAGTTACCATTACTCAGGTAAGAAAGTAATTTTGTATTTGTTTGCTACAATTAATGGTTATATTGCATTTTTGCATAAACTAAGCTAAAATATGAATTATGTAGAACAATACTATAGTGTTAACTAGGCATGCTCACTTGAAATTTGTGCTGAAGCTTACCACTAGCTATCGAGTGAGCGAAGTGGGCAAGATATTTTTAGGTTTGACACCTGTTTCCTCTGATACTACAGTATTAAGCAAGTCTGGCTCCCAATGGTGAAATAATCCCTGCAAAACACTTGTTTTTCAACTCCCAAAAAGTTAATGTGACTGGTTACTGTGACATTGATAACCCTTTACCAGACATAATTGGAAAATTTGTCGTTTTTGGGTGGCTGCTAAATGATGCTTGTTGGTTGTCAAATGGCAATGGTAGCAAGAGTGGCTAAATATTAATACTACTTTACCTAGGGAGAAGCTGAAGGGGGAATCAATTAGCAGTTCTTCTTAGCCTATGTAAGAAAATGAGTCAGTACTCTCCCCAAAGTCAATCTAAACTTTATGAATTAGTAAAGACAAGTTGCTATTAAGATCCATTCAAATGGTTTAATAATTCGTGATGAAGAATATTCAATAGGCATTTTTAAAGCCACTTTGAAAAGTTTATTTGACTTCAACTATATCAATTTATGCAATTTATATTTGCAAGTATCAGATTGTGAACCTTAGTTAATGTGCTTTTTGTGTGCTGTTAAGCTAAGGTATTCATAAATGCCAAGCAATACTTTTTATTGTCCTCATAAGAGATAACTACTCTTTTCACATGGTTTGACAACTTGAAAAAACTACGCTAAATTATATTTTGTATACAATAACTGTTTTCATTCCATTGCATTTCGTAAAATTAGTTATAATTAATCACATATTCGATACAATTCAGCTTTATATTCTCTAGTTTATATTAAAAAGATTGAAACTGCAGAAAAGAACGAGAGATGCTTTTAGTTTGCAAAGTATTCAAACGTATTTATACCAACTGTTAAAGTGAAATAACAGAATGTGGAAAGATTGTTCTATCTTGTTAGCAAGGAAAATTATTTGATTTAAGAGTTATTGTGCATGCGTATACTATACAATAGTTAGAACCTAAGCGCTCATGCTCTAACTATTTTAGATCCCGTTTACGCATGCCCAGTTGCCACTAGCAACTTTGTTTATCAGCATTTTCGCAGAAATGGCTAAAGGCAAAAAAATAATACACACTTACCAAGTTAGTACACCTAGTACAATATAGCAATGGGAACTAAATAATATATATACGTTGTATAATGTAGCCCTTTGCGCTTCAATATTAGTGTATAGAACTATAATAATTATAGTACATTATAGTATTTTAAGTACCAAAAGTCATAATGAAATTGTTAGAATTTATTATTAAAATGAAAACCTTCACTGAAATTTCTATAAATTTTCTCAGGCCACACACTATCTACCAAACTTCATGATTGTCAGTGAATTATAGTTGCTTTTTCATAATAATACACACAAGCATGAATGAAGACAATGGTATAGCTAATAGTTTATAACAGTAACTTGTTCATTAAGTTATTTAATGGTCTGTATCTACATATACATTGCACACTTATCAAATTTTGGAGTGTTATTTGACGTAAATGTCTGCAAAATAAAGAACTACATCTGAATTGTGAGAGTTTCCATTATTACAAAGCCGTAGTTCTATATCTGCAGTGGTGTATTGTGTAAGTGTGGTTTGAAACCAGGGAGGATTGTTGAGTTGGCAGCATGTACTATATAGACCACATCCTTTTCCATCCCACAATGGATCACTTATATAAGTATTTCCATTCGTAGTAGTTCCTGAACTTCCGGTATCACAGAAATAATTATTGCCAATAAATGATGGAATAGCATACGGCCAATTTCTTCTTGTGTCAGTGCAGGCACAGTTCCATGAATTATGAGCACCTGCATCATTCTCACTATAAGCAGCAGCAAAGGTCCAAATATGCCGCCGAGATCCAGCTGGTCCATATGTTAGAGATATTCCATCAATATAGGGACTGTCAATGTTATTTTGTCCACCTTCAAGTGAGGCCCAAAATGCATCTGTAGCGGCTTTCTGATAGGCTCGTACTGTTCCACATACTTCAGTATAGCCATTTGCTGGAGCATTGAATGTAGTAGAATCACAAGAAAAAGTATTGGTTAATTTTCTAGCACAGCCTCTCACAGGTGATGAGACATATTTGAGACTAGATGGACAGCTTTGACCATTTTGTGTCATATTAAAGTAAGCCACTCTCCTCCAGCCAGTGCCTCGACAGGAATGTGAATATATGTTGCTAATGGCCTGACGAATTTGATGTCGGGCAGCATTACTACTAGCTTGTATGCTTAAGTTTGAAGGGCAGTTATGTGGTCCTTCTTTTGAGACAACCACAGGAGATAATTTAACCGGAACAGTAGAGTTAAATACTTGAGGACTAATGCATGGTATTACATGAACAAAAAGTATGAACCAGTAAAGATTACACAAATTCATTCTATTATATTATTATTTAAACGATAGTTTGCTTGCTGGAGATCCAGAAAATTGTGTTTGCTAGATAGTTACATTTAGGTCTTTTATATACTCTACCAGTAGTAAACACACTCTAGGGGAGAATCCAGAGGGGGTTCTAGGGGGTGATAATTTTTTATGCACAAAAAAAAATCGGCTCCTCCCCTGCTTTTCATTTCATGCAAAATCCTATTAAAATAGGAAAATGTAGCTATGCATTAAATTAAAGAACATCAACACACAGGGATTTAGATACATGGAGTTGATGTATTGAATAATGAACGAACAAAAGTATTGATTGTACAATGAATAAATGTATTGTTTATAGAAGAGTACACTCTTATTTAGACAGATATGGTGGATGTTAGTGTACATCAATAAATTGATAAAAAGATTGAAAGATGGGTTGATTTGTTTACTGAGGAATAGATTGATGGATGGACTGTTGTACAAGAGAATCAAATAATATTTGAGCATGTTTAGTATAACTTTATGTTTGCATGCATATATTATGTGTAAGAGGATGTGTAAGTGTTTATGTGAGGTTGATGTAACGTTCCATGGTCACAAAAAGTATTACTTAAGGCTAATGAGAAAATACTATTATTACCACTTTAAGACTAATTACTGTAGACAAACTCTAGAGAAACTAGTAAACATGTTTTGCTTATGTAAATGTTATGTGTATTTTTTTATGTGAGGTTCATGCAACATTCCATGGTCTCAAAAACTATTACTTAAGGCTAATGAGAAAAGAATATTGTTACCTCTTTAAGACTAATTACTGTAGACAAATTATAGAGAAACTAGTAAACATGTTTTGCTTGTTACACGAATAGACAATGTATGTAAAAACATGTCCCAATGGTTTACAAGCAATCAGTCCAGACTAAAAAACACCGTTGTATGCTTGCATAGTCTTTGTGAAATTAATTTGTGGCCTATGTGTTCTTAGCTGCTGGCTGAATTTCAACTTTCAATTTCAAAATTCTTTTGCAGGTGCAATTAAACTTAAAAACTTACCATAGTTCCATTTTCTATTAAGATAATGGTGGTGGTAAGTTAATGCATAATTTGCTATAGTAATGTTGTTATTAAAATGAAAACCTTCACTAAAATTTCTATATATTTTCACAGGCCACACACTATCACCAAACTTCATAATCATCAGGGAATTATAGTAGCTTTTTCATAATAATACACACAAGCAAGAATAAAGACAAAGGTATAGTTAATAGTTTATAACAGTAACTTGTTCAATAAGCTATTTATGGTATGTAACATGTAGATTGCACACTTATCAAATTTTGGAGTGTTATTTGACGTAAATGTCTGCAAAATAAAGAACTACATCTGAATTGTGAGAGTTTCCATTATTACAAAGCCGTAGTTCTTTATCTGCAGTGGTGTATTGTGTAAGTGTGGTTTGAAACCAGGGAGGATTGTTGAGTTCACAGCATGTACTATAGAGACCACATCCTTTTCCATCCCACAATGAATCACTTGTATAAGTTTTTCTATTCGTAATAGTTCCTGAACTTCCGGTATCACAGAAATAATTATTGCCAATAAATGACGGTACAGCATAGGGCTAATTTATTCTTGTGTCAGTGTAGGCACAGTTCCATGTATTGTGAGCACCAGGATTATTCTCACTATAAGCAGCAGCAAAGGTACAAATATGCTGCCGAGATACTGCAGATCTATACGTTAGAGATATTCCATCCATATAGGGTCTATCAATGTTATTTTGTCCACCTCCAAGTGAGGGCCAAAATGCATCTGTATAGGCTTTCTGATAGGCTCGTATTGTTCCACAAACTTCAGTATAGCCTTTTGCTGGAGCATTGAATGTAGTAGAATCACAAGAAAAAGTATTGGTTAATTTTCTAGCACAGCCTCTCACAGGTGAAGAGACGTATTTGAGACTGGATGGACAACTTTGACCATTTTGTGTCATATTAAAGTAAGCCACTCTCTTCCAGCCAGTGCCTCGACAGGAATGTGAATATATGTTGCTAATGGCCAGACGAATTTGATGTTGGGCAGCATTGCTACTAGCTTGTATGCTTTAGTTGGACGGGCAATTATGTTGTCCTTCTTTTGAGACTACCACAGGAGATAATTTAACTGGAACTGTAGAGTTAAATACCTGAGGACTAATGCATGGTATTACGTGAGCAAAAAGTGCGAACCAGTAAAGATTACACAAATCCATTCTATTATTGAATCGATATTTGCTTGCTGGAGATCCACAAAATTGTGTTCGCTAGATAGTTACATTTAGGTCTTTTATATACTCTACTATAGTAGTAAATACACTCTAGGGGAGAATCCAGAGGGGGTTCTAGGGGGGATCACTCCCCCTATTGAAAATTGTAATGTACAATGGAATAAATACAAAAAAAAAATCGGCTCCTCCCCGGCTTTTCATTTCATGCAAAATCCTATTAAATTAGGAAAATGTAGCTATGCATTAATTATTAAAGAACACCCACACACAGGGATAGATACATGGAGTTGATGTATTGAATAATGAACGAACAAAAGTATTGATTGTACAATGAATAAATGTATTGTTTACAAGAAGAGTACACTCTTTTTTAGGCAGATATGGTGGATGTTAGTGTACATCAATAAATTGATAAAAAGATTGAAAGATGGGTTGATTTGTTTACTGAGGAATAGATTGATGGATGGACTGTTGTACAAGAGAATCAAATAATATTTGAGCATGTTTAGTATAACTTTATGTTTGCATGCATATATTATGTGTAAGAGTATGTGTATGTGTTTATGTGAGGTTCGTGTAACATTCCATGGTCTCAAAAAGTATTACTTAAGGCTAATGAGAAAAGACTATTATTACCTCTTTAAGACTAATTACTGTAGACAAATTATAGAGAAACTAGTAAACATGTTTTGCTTGTTACACAAATAAACAATGTATATATTTAAAAACATGTCCTAATGGTTTACAAGCAATCAGTCCAGACTAAAAAACACCGTTGTATGCATGCATAGTCATTGTGAAATTATTGCTGGTGCAATTAAACTTAAAAACTTACCGGAGTTTCATTTTCTATTAAGTTAATGGTGGTGGTAAGTTAATGCACAATTTGCCATAGTTTTAAGATATACACAACAGTATTTACTTGAAAATTCATTGACCACTAGACTAACCATGAACGTAAGTCTTGTGTAGGTATGTCCAGTTGTGTAAAAGTTTTGTGGGGTGCAACTACTAAGAAAACATTTAAATAACATATTTTGTCGTTTTAATGAATTCATACAGTTGAGGGAAATAGTTACTATGGCATTGAAACCCCTTTACTATATGTACTTAATTTAAAACTCGACTTTTTTTAGTAGCGTAAGTGTTAATGTTAAAATTGATCATTAAACAATGCTGTAGTTTTAATCTCTCTCGCCATTTGTGCTCAAGCACACCACTAAGTTTCCTGATTCAGATTGAAATGGAGAGGAGGGAGATTAAGTGTACACTTATAGTGGACCTAGTTTCAGAGCTGATGATT
>WLWI01001778.1_pt1 | contig 18550 bp, 16 predicted proteins | sample 6701501 | NCBI WGS metagenome assembly WLWI01 (sample SAMN12718690, study PRJNA515312) | sponge metagenome | isolation source: marine sponge | host: Mycale hentscheli | place: New Zealand: South Island, Marlborough, Capsize Point | collected 2014-11-01
ATGGAAATGATATTCATCAAAACTACGAAACCATTTGTGGTGGTACTAGGGCAGGCCCTGACCACAATGGCTGTGATGCCGTGCACAGTCATATGACCAATACTCGCATGACTGATCCTGAAGTCCTGGAGTGGCGTTTTCCTGTAAGGGTGGAAGAATTTTCAGTCAAGGCTGGCTCCGGAGGCGAAGGTAAGTATAAGGGAGGTAATGGTGCGATTCGCAAACTGCGCTTCCTTGACTCAATGACAGTCACTTTACTTACCTCTCACCGTCATAGCGATCCTTACGGCCTGGCGGGCGGAGAGGCAGGTGCTAGAGGTAAGAATTATCTCATCCGGGAAAATGGTAAAGAACAGGCACTAAATGGCAATGACGAAATTGAAGTTACCACTAACGATATTGTGGTTCTGGAAACACCTGGCGGTGGCGGTTTTGGAAAGAAGAAACACGATTAAAAAAGTAACTGACAAGCCTGTAATTTCGTCATACTGACACCCGTGCTGATTTTGGTGAGGCGGTTATAGCGGTGATTGTTAGTGAATCTGATAGTCTTGGCTTGGAATTTATACTCAATCAGTTAAAATCAAAACTGGCTCGCTTCAAACAGCCAAAGCAAGTAGTCTTTGTGGACGAAATTCCCCGCAACGCTATGGAAAAGGTACAGAAAAAGGAACTCAGGGAGAAATATCATGACATCTATACAGGGAAATAAGGATCAATCTCAACAACTCGAACAGGTAATTCACAAAACAATCCCGCTATCCGGATTGATGGGGCTTGAGGTTAAGCACCTGTCTAACAACTCTATTTGTCTTGAGGCGCCGGTAGTAGACACCAATATTAATATTCATGGCACCGCTTTCGCCGGTAGTATTTATTGTATGACGGTTCTATCTGCCTGGGGTTTTATGTATAACCGTTTATTGGAAGAAAAGATTACGGCTGACGTCGTCGTTGCCAGGGCTGAAATTCGATATTTAAGCCCGATAAAGAAAATTATTTGTAGTGAATGTAGTGTTGATGAAGATCATTACAATAATTTTCATAGTCGTTTACTGGAACTGGGAAAAACCAGTATTCCTCTTCGTGTTAATGTGCGGGAAGAGGAGCATCTACGAGCGACTCTGGATGCACGTATTGCCGTGAAAATTACCCAGAGCTGAACCGATTGGATGACAGGGCATCTGAGTTAACACCAGCCTCTTCATATTCCAGGGGTAATGATTCTTCCAATGCCAGCAAAGCGGCCGCGCGAGCTGAGGCATGTGATGTTTGAATACCAAAACCGCCCTGGCCCACATACCAGAAGAATCCGGGACAATCCGCATCATAGCCAGCAACCAATTGTCTATCTGGCGCAAATGTTCTAAGCCCTGCCCACTTATGATGGATATGATCGATGCTTAGTGTAGTTGCAGATTCAATATTATGTGCAGCGAGGGCAATGTCGTATTCTTCCGGTTGAGCGTCACAGGGTTCGGATGGAACTTCATCTGCTGAAGAGCCCATCAACCTACCCGCTTCCGGCAAAAAATAATAGTCCATAGTGATACTGCCAATCGCAGGCCAGCGGCTCATATCAATGTCGGAAGGCCCATCAAAAACGATAATATTTCTTCTGTAGGGTGAAAGACCGATAGGCTTAGCGCCCGCTAGCTCGCCAATAACATCTCCCCATGCGCCAGATGCATTGATGATTTTATTTGCAGTCAAGGAGTCACCGTTTGACAGTTGTACTTTCCATTCGGAATTTTCATATGTGAGCGCTGTGACTTCTGCCTGGCATTGAATAGTCGCGTCGTTTCTCCTGGCCTGATTGCGATAACCTTGCACCAGCGCAGCCACATCAATTCTGAAGGCATATTCTTCCAGTAAGCCAGCGGTTATGTCATTACCACCGGTACGCATAATGGGTACGCTTGCGAGTATCTGTTCAGCATCCAGTATTTGCGGGCGGTCAATCTTCGCTGATTCCGTTTCAATAAGATCAGCTTGATCATCCCTTGCGACGAATATACAGCCGATCTCATCAAATAATGGGTATTCGCTGAAACCCTCTGGTGGGTCGAGAAGAAAAGGCCGCGTCAATTTGGAAAGTGCGAGAGCTGTGGATGATGCTGTAATATCTGAATACAACGCTGCGGAACGACCGGTGGTATGGTAAGCAAGATCCTGCTCTCTTTCGAGTAGCACTACCTTTGCTTTCTGGCTCAGCTCAGCTGCAATGGACAGCCCTGCAATACCACCACCGATTACACAGAAGTCTGTTTTCATTTGCTTACCCTCTTCTAAAAGTCTCGAATGGAACAGGTATTCATCGTTCCTAAATATTGGAACCTTGATTACCTTTTGTCTCTACACCCATGTCTTCTGCAGACATTATTATCTCCTTGTAACTACCACCGGCAGGGATCATTGGATAAACATTTTCGTCAGCCTCAACGATGATATCCAGTAAATAAGGTTCATCTGGATCACTCAACATTCGTTCGTATGCTGCGGGCAAATTCTTCTTATCCATGATTCGTTCTGCGCTAACGCGATAACCTTGCGCTATAGCAATAAAGTCTGGATAAATATCCATGTCTTCTCTACGCTTAACTTCCATCAAAGGATCAGAAAGATCCGAGCATGCGCGATGACCATCATAAATCATATCCTGCCACTGTCTCACCATACCCAACCACTGGTTATTAATCACAACAATCTTGACGCCAATACTGTAACGATGGCAGGTGCTGAGTTCATGAATGGTCATATTCAAACTACCATCTCCATCAATATCAATAACCTGTCGTTCAGGATGAGCCACTTTTGCTCCAATAGCCGCTGGCAAGCCGTATCCCATAGTGCCGAAACCGGAACTGGATAGAAACGAACGACTATGGGCAGCATTGTAATACTGCATTGCCCACATTTGATGTTGACCAACACCGAGACTGATAATCGCCTCCCCCGCTGTAATATCGCTGAGTAAGCGGATGGCGTGTTGCGGTTTGATAGTCTCGCTATCGGGAAGGGCAAAAGGAAAATCCGAACGTAGCTGTGTCAGATAGCTATTCCACTCATTCGCTTTTCGCGTAGCAATGGCGCCTACCAGCTGCTGCAAAGCAATTTTGATGTCGGCACAAACAGGCAAGGTGACTGTTTTGTTTTTATTCAGTTCATCCCGGTCGATATCGATGTGGATTATTTTACCTTCGCGAATAAACTCGTTTACGTTTCCAGTGACACGGTCGTCGAAACGAACACCAAGAGCGAGCACAAGATCTGCCTCATTAATGGCGACGTTCGCATATTTACTACCATGCATACCCAACACATGCAGAGAAAGCTTATGTCCCGGTGGAAAACTGCCGACACCCATGAGCGTAGTCGTGACAGGACACTGAAGTTTCTCAGCAAATGCCAATAAACTCTCTTCACTCTGCGACGAAACAATACCACCTCCGGCATAGATGACAGGACGTTGCGCTTCATCGATAAGACGAAGACATTCCTGAAGTTGATTTTCAGTCAATCCACCAACTTCTGCCTCTGCCGCTGATATCACAGCAGGCATTCTAGGTGGCGTGTAATTTCCTTCAGGATCCCTTGGGTAGTGCTGCTGGATATCCTTGGGAATATCAACCAGCACGGGTCCCGGCCTATTCCCACCAGCCAAAGCAAAAGCTTCACGAACTACCTCCGGTATATTTCCTACTCTATCGATAAGATAGTTGCGCTTTGTGATCGGTTTGGTGACGGCGACAATATCAACCTCCTGAAAGGCGTTTTTTCCAAGAAGGTGGGACGGCACATTACCCGTTATTGCAACAATCGCTGTAGAGTCACTCCTGGCATCCGCTATTCCAGTCACCAGGTTAGTTGCGCCTGGACCAGAGGTAGCAAGACAAACCCCGACTTTACCACTGGCACGAGCATAACCTTGTGCGGCATGAGCGGCGCCCTGCTCATGTTCAACCCTGATACATTGGATATCAAACTGAGGCAATACGTCAAAAATTTCCAGGTTGGCACCACCAGGATAACCAAAAACAACATCCACTCCTTCAAGCTGTAGACATCGGGCAAGAATCTGCGCACCTTTCAGGGCGCCTTCTTGTTGGTCTTCTTTTATGTCCTGCAATCGTCCGCCGGTAACGGTAGACGAATCCTGGTAGGTAATATTATCCGCTGACAAAATTGTTCCTCACTTTTATCAATGATTTTACACGAATCATTCTCGCTAATCTTATTCGAACGATAATTGTCAGATTCCTGCCAGATTCCTGCCCTGTTTTAGTGTTTCAATTAGCGAACAACAGGAAAACAATCTATGACCATCATATCCAATTCACTACGTGCTTCACCTGGTTTCAAAATATTTTTCATTGGCTTGCTTGTCTTGCTACTACTTATCCCGATGAAAATGATTGAAGGTGTCATATATGAACGATCTCATTTATATCGACAGGCGAATTCAGAAATCACCAAAGTCTGGGGTGATATGCATACACTCACTGGTCCGCTACTTACCATATCTAATATGGATAGTGAAGGTAATAACCCAGGATGGATACGGGCACTAAGCTATAAACATCTGCCAGCAGAAAGACTAGGTATTACAGGCGATTTTAATATTGAACTCCGTTACCGTGGAATTTACAAGGTTCCTGTCTATCTATCGCGTTTAACACTAAAAGGGACGTTTAGCTTACCGGAAACCTCCGACACTCAATTGTTTGACAAGGTATTGTTACAGATCCCTTTTACACAAATCAGAACTTTGAAGAATAGTCCTGAATTGATTTGGAATGGCAATCCTGTGCCGCTTATTGCTGTCGCCGACGATGAAAATAAAAATGCAGTCATATTCCAGGCTGCCATTGCAACGAAAACCTTTGCTGAGGGCAATTTTGAAATACATTATGAAGTGGCGGGAAGCAATGCCTTTTATCTTCGTTCATTAGCCAGAAATACGAATTTAAAAATAGAATCTAACTGGGGTTCCCCCAGTTTCCAGGGTGATTTCTTTCCTAACACACACGATATTCAGGAAGATGGGTTTATCGCATCCTGGAATATCAACAATATTCTGATGGACACTGACAATTCGACAACAGAGAAAATTTCCTCCGCCTGGTTTACCGAACACGATTTGTTCGGTGTAAAATTTATTCAGCCAGCGGACACATATCAACTGGTAACACGATCTGCCAAATATGCGGTTCTTTTTATCACTCTGACGTTTATGATCTATTTCCTGGTAGAGGTTCTCGGTGGAAATAAGCTACACCCTGTCCAATATCTCTTCATTGGCCTGGCAAATTGTATCTTCTACCTGTTATTACTATCTCTGGCCGAACATATAAGCTTCAATATCGCCTACTTTCTCAGTGCGGTAAGTTCAAGTTTGCTGATTAGCCTGTATAGCAAAAGCGTATTGGAGGATATTAAAAAAGCCGCTCTTGTATTTCTGGCCCTGACTTTCCTCTATATTTATCTTTTCGTTACGCTCCAATCCGAAGGATTCGCTCTCATAACAGGGAGCATTGGTCTGTTCGTTATCATGGCAGTACTGATGTACCTAACCAGAAACACAAACTGGCACGCACTCAATTTGTCAGACACAAAAACAGTCGAGACTGATCCCTGACTCAGGCCTTCCAGCCAGGTGAGGCGCCTCCCTGTTCAGGAGTTGGCGGTGGTGGCAATGCTCTTTTTTCACCAGGCTCTGGTGCGCCGGGATCATTGGGTATGGGTTGTCCAGCCATATAGCGAATTACTTCAGTAGGCTGCGGTTCATTCACATAGGCGGCTTCGTAGCAGGCCTGCAAATCTTCTTCGCTTTTTTTGGTGTTTGCCATCAGACCTTTTTCAAACTCTGCTGCATAGCGGGCCATGTACTGTGGTAAACCCTCTGAAGTACCACTGCGTAAGGCACCTTCCGGTACCCGTCCTCGTTGCCTGCGGGCCAGGCGTTGCAAAATATTCCAGGCTCGTTTGTTCTCCGATATTGGCATCACCTCTACTTCACCACTGGCCTCGAAGTCACGCCAGATCTTTTCACCCTTTTCAGTACGGATCACAACAATAGTAGATTGATCAGTGCCTACACCACCGCAGGAGATGTCCGCTAGCTCCGCGGAAAAATCAGCACAGTGTTGACACTCAGGTCGTTGATAATCACGCATGGCTTCTTCAAGGGGGATAGTCTCCAGCGAGCCATCTTTCTTGTGAATGAGTACTTTGCCTTTGACATTGAACTTTGACACTTCACTAAGTGGAATACCCATTTCCTTTTCGATTCGTTCTGTCATTAACTCATGAGTGAATACTTCGGTACAAAAAAGACCAACATTGAAATTGACTCGATCTGAAAAGCCCCGTAGAAAACTACGCTGGCGTGTAATCGGTTTTTCACGCTTCTTTTCTGACACAAGAAAGGCGGGGTCGACATATTCCATTTTACGAAGAGGCGTGATCTGGCAGGGCACACCGACAAAACCCACCTTACTCAAATCTTTTTCCCGAACTTCCTTCAGAGCAAGGTTATTTGCGCAATAGGTATACCAACTGCCAGCGCTTTGTTTAATCTCTTCAACAGATGTTGCCACCTTCGGTGTTGGAAAACATGGATCATCTTCCTCTCCCACCGCAGAAACCACTGCACCATCGATCTCTCCTTGCTCAACGGCCCATGCTAAGAGTGCTGTAACTATTCCACCGTCCTGTACACGTTCCTTCAGATCATCACGCTGAGTACGCGCGACAAAAATATTTCTATAAACACCGAAGATATCTTCATAGGGTCGTTGGTCTTTAAATACCGCGTCACGAAAATGATCCTCGCGCGGCCAGAGCCGGGGACAAACAGACGCGCAGACATCACATCCGACACCTTCGCTGATACCGCAAAAGTCGAATTCGTTAGTTTCTTTGGCGACCTGTTTAGGTTTGCTATTGATGTAATCAATAACGTTGTGGGGACAGACGAGAACGCAACTTCCGCACTCGCAACAGCTACCGGCCTCTACTACATCATTCATCATATCTTTAAATGAATTATGTTGAAGTGCCTCTGCTTTAGCTTGGCCGCTCACTTCAGAGTCGGACAAACTTTCTTCATCACTCATAGTAACTCCAGTTTTTTATTATAATTCCAGCTATATTTAACTACCTTTTTTAAATCATGCAGGCTTTTCTGCCAATTTATTTTTCTGCAAAGTCTCTCCGCTCGGTTTATGTGGTGTTCTTCTCACCGTATCACCACTTTTCTCCATTTCTCTCAATTCATCTGCCAACATAACTGCAGCTCGCAGTACTTCGTGCCCGGCGGCAACGAGAGGGATGTACTTTTCAGCATCTTTCACCATAAAGCAGCCCTTGGTAGTTAACTTGGCAACTGTTTCAGCGATACTTAGTGCTGCTATTGCTTTTGCCTGCGCATAAGGGCTGGTAAAACCAGCCTGACTCACAACATCTTCTGCATTGGCAACCAGCATTGGCATCTCAGGTGATTTGCCCTGCTTGATCTCCGAAACAACTTTATCGAACGCGACCTGTATATAGCGTATGACGCCCGTAGCTGCGAGCACCTTAATAACATCACCATTGAATATACTCATCTCGGTAGGATCAAGAAATTCTCGACGTGCGCCAATCATCGGATCAGAAGGCAAGATTATGAAACCCTGCCCATCCAATACTATATTGATAGACTTACCTTCTTCATCTTTTCCTTTGAATGCTTTTTTCGAAGGACCATCTGAAACAGTGATAGTTGGAAGTTTCGCCTCAGCCAATGTTTCTCTCGCTCCAGTCGCTCCAGGCAAGGCTGCATTAGGACTGACTATCACTACAAGATCGGGTGCATAAGCAATTATTTGATCAACAATAACACTACAGGAATCTGGATCCAGTTTAGCGCCGCTGGTAAACCCACGAACTTCCAGATCTTTTCGATCTGCTCTTTCATCCAGGATCAGATCCAATAAAGGGGCGGCACCGATACAGCCAAACTTGGCAACGGCAATCTTAAAAATACTATCTGTCATTTGATTCCTCGTAATTTAAGTAAGTTAAATATTCTCTGAATAAGTCCTAATACTTAATCAGCCGTCATTCTGGTGAATGAGAGTGTCGCAATAACCCTGTGTCGTCTTTCCCGCGCAGGCGGGAATCCAGTTTTTTCAAACACTTATTGGATTACCGCCTACGCGGCAATGACCTTTAGCGACACCCTCGAATACCAGCATGACAATGAAGGTACTAGATCAGAGGTTCCTTAATTAAGTAATGATTAAGCTCAAGCTGCAAGCTTAGCAGATCGAAGTCTAAAACCCATCCAGCAATCTCAATATTAGCTTTCCGGGTGAATTATGTAGGTGCTGATTTTGCCATTTTGTAGTTCTATCCAACCAAAAAATGGTAATGCATCACCATTTTTGCCGATAACTTCTGCACGAAAAGCACCGGAGGTACCATCACATAATACCTTTTTCACTTTATGCGTAATGCCTTCTACTTGCATCTCGCCGATTCGAGCATGTAGAAAATCATAAATACTACTGCGACCAACTAGTGTATCCGTATGTCTGCGGTCATGGCCATCGTGTTCCCAGACCTGTGTATGCACCCATAATGCATCTTCATTAAAGACCTCTACTGCTTTTTCCGCATCAGCGTGATCGATACCATCAAAATATGTACCCTGGAGTAATTGATAAAGTAGATCACTACTATTTTGATCAGACGTCATACCTCATCCCCTGTTATTTACCTTAAAAGTTGATGTACTGGCACTGGAATAAATATCCCTATTAATTTTACTCTGTGCTCTGCTCTTCTGCTGTGGCAAACTCTTTTACTATATGACTTGCATCCGCTTCCCAGCTACGACACTTCAGTCTTTTGCAAAGGACCTTCTGGTAGCTATGGGCAGTCCCGTAGATTTTGCCGATCAAATTGCCAAAGCGCTAAGCCATTCCGATATGTGTGGGAATAATACCCACGGTCTCGGCCTGTTACCTATATATGCCAAAATGGTCAACGATGGCGCTATTGATCCTTTGGCAACAACAAAGATCATACACAAGACCGATTCTATCATTCATGTCGATGGAAAGAATGGGTTTGGTCAAATTACTGGCGAACTCGCGACCAGGGCTGCAATCGAGGCAGCACAAAAATCCGGGCTTGCAATGGTCGCTATCGAAAATGCCTCGCATTTGGGACGACTTGGGGAATGGGCAAATATGGCAGCCGAAGCAGGACTTGCGTTCACGGCTTTTTCTAACACAGGCGGTGGCGCTAAGAATGTAGCCGCTTTCGGAGGCCATGAGAGAAAACTTTCCACCAACCCTGTGGCTTTTTCCATTCCGACATTTGCTGCGCTACCTTTTAATATTGTTGTTGATTTTGCCACCAGCCAGGTGGCCGGGTCAGTAATTCGTGAGCATTATCGAACTAACAAAACCCCACATGATGATTGGACCATTACCCAATCAGGCGCACCCGTTGCCGAGGCCCTCGATTTTATGAATGGTGAAGGTGCCCTGTTACCTTTGGGAGGGCGTAGCACAGGACACAAGGGATATGGGCTTGCAATCGTTGCCGAATTATTAGGTGGAATTGCCGGTGGCATGGTAGTTGGTCAACATCACCCTGAGTGGTTTAGTAATGCGGCTATATTTAACCTATTCGATCCTCTTCACTTCCTAAAAACGGAAGAAATCGAAGCGCGTGTCAACGCAATAGTAAAGCACCTTGATGAAGAACAGGTCAGGTTGCCTGGGCAGGGTTCATTTGAGAAATTTAGACTGGCACAAAAAGAAGGGATTAATATTGAAACTCATATACTGGATTCCTTAATCAAGCTTGCAAAGGAACTGGGAGTAGAGGTAAATAAGAGCATCTTCGCAAAAGCGGGCGATTCAGTTAATACCAGGGAAGATTTGATTTCCTGGTAGAGAATAAATATTTGGAACTTTGCAATAACAAACTCAAAGACTGAATTGAATCACTTACTGCGAACGACGTGATAGAACCTTTTCTGAAAGTTTTGGGCCTCGACCGGGCACCGACCAGGGACAAGCTTCGACACAAATAGAACAACCATAAGTATCAGCAAAATAAGGGGCGCAACGATCAAAATCTACATACCACTTCTCCACACCTCTGACCCATTGCTTCTCATCTGAAAGTGCCTGCGGTGGACATACATTGCTACAGGCCCGGCACTTAAGACAAACATCATCAACACCAATATCCTCAGCCTGATCAATTTCAAGTGGAATGTCAGTCAACATTGTAGTCAGACGAAAATTACTACCATATTCTTTACAAATAAGTGAACCGTGTTTCCCTAATTGCCCAATCCCGGCATCGATGGCGATGGGAATGTGTAAAATTTCAGAACTACTATTAACCGGCAGACCCAGGGCTGGCCAACCGAGTGAGCGAATGTGTCTGGACATGTTCACAGTAAGACGTGAACACAAGGCATAAACACGTTGTACTTCTTTACTTGCGCTGATCGCAGGCGCAGTCAACATGATCTCCCTGTCCATTGGTATGCCAAAAGAAATGGCATATTTGTATTTCACTTTAGCGCCTTCAATTAGATGCTCCTCTTTCAGCTCGGTGATTCCCACCACACCAGCACCCAACTCAAGTGCCTTTGCCTTGATCTGTGCCGTCATTTCCTGCTTGTCAGTCACTTCTACTTTATTAGCTGCAATTGGGCCCTGCGGCCGAAAGGTAGCCCACATCTGTCGTAATACGGTAGGTAGTAAATCCAGCGGAATAGAATAACGAAAATGTCGTTGCATACGATCCCAGGCAAGTGGCCCGGTCTTTGGCGTAGAATGAAAAACGTATGTGGGCCTGCGATAAGAAGTCTCACCTAGCCCGTTGGTTTTGTTACCCGAAATCGGATAATCATGGTATTGCAGAAATGAGGGCGCGGGATATTTATCTTTCCTGGCCATTGATTACTCAAACATAATAAGTTTGACCGCGTCGCTTGAAAATGATGCGACGAATCCGAATATAAGTACCGACTGTAAGATGACGCGCGAGATACTTTATAACTAAAGGAATGAATAAGGTCAGCGCCTGAAAGTTTGACTGAACTTCCTGTTGTGGCAGGAGCGGCGCGTGGCTTTTACCAGTTTTAGCTACTTGTTTCGGATCATTAGTCATTTCGATCGATTACAGTTGCAAAGAAACAAGTTTAATTGTGCGAGAAAGTAATACCCAATTCAATAACCCTGCCAACTCGATTTTGTTGCTCTGACGGCAACAGGTTTTGTCTATTTGATAGGCCCCTTTTTTGTCAATTCACACTTTTTTTCATATCTTTCCAGTAAGGAGCACGTAAATCTTTCTTCAGGATCTTTCCTGCACCGCTTAGGGGAAGCGCTTCCTCACGCAATGTCATACTGCGCGGACACTTATAATCAGCAATCAGAGTTTTGCAGTGCTTGATCAATTCTTCTTCACTTAGCCGCTGCTCCGGTTTCAATCGAACGATGGCATGTACCTGCTCGCCCCATTTTTCATGGGGAATACCAATCACAGCACACTCTAAAACAGACGAATGTTGGTAAATAGCATTCTCCGTTTCCTGTGAATACACATTCTCTCCACCACTAACAATCATGTCCTTAACCCTATCGACAATAAACAAATACCCGTCATCATCCAGAAAACCGGAGTCACCCGTATGCAACCAACCATCTTTTAGCGTTTCCGCCGTCACCTCAGGCATACCGTAATAGCCCTGCATCACATTCCCACCCCTTGAACAGATTTCACCTGTTTTGCCAGAGGCGAGTTCATTCCCATCTTCATCTCTGATGGTCAATTCCACTCCGGGCACCGCTTGCCCTGCAGAACGCAATTTTGGATCATTTTTTACGTGATGTTCTGGTCTGAGTAATGTCAACACAGGGCTTGCTTCGGTCTGACCAAAGGCGCCAACGAAGAGAACATTAGGAAATATTTCAATAGCCCGCTCTATTAATGCCTCTGGCATTGGTGATGCACCATAATGTAAACCTTTCAAAGAAGACATATCGTAATCTTCCACTTTAGGATGATTAACCAGCATACCAATCATGGTCGGTACCAAAATACTGTGAGTAATCCGGTTGTCCTGAATTAGTTTCATTACACCTTCAGGATCAAATGCCGGAATAAAACTATTGCTCATACCCAGAATAATACTTATTAGAGTATGTATGCCATCGGCTATATGAAACATCGGCGCTGCGTGTAAATAATGATCATGAGGCGCCCATGCATCAACTGTTAGTATTTGCATAGCGTTATAACAAAGGTTTGAGTGACTAAGCATCACTCCTTTTGAGCGACCCGTTGTCCCGCCTGTATAGTACAATGCAGCAAGATCGCCCGGTGAGCATTCAGCCGGGCCTACCGGATCATAGATAGCTATCAGTTCTTCATAGTTGAGACAGGCCTCAGGAGTTTCTCCATCACCCATGTATATGATCGTATGAATATCTGGTAATGCATTACGAATCTCCGGCAACATGTGCAGAAAATTATCATCTAGCAGCAGTACCTGGGAAGCAGAATCACTGAGCCAATAGATCACCTCAGCTACGGCCAGTCGTGTATTGACTTGTACAAGGATGCAATCCGCCCAGGGCGTTGCAAGGTAGTACTCAAAATAGTGATCACTGTTCAAGGCTATACAGGCGATACGATCACCCCTTTTAGCACCCTGATTTAGAAAGGCATTGGCCAGTCGAGAAACTCGATCAGTTACTTCATTCCAGCTACGTGCCACACCATTGAAATTTGTTGCAATGGACTTCCCTCTGACCTGGACTGTGCGTTGAAGTGCGCTCGTAATCGTTTGCATTCCACCCCCGTACCGCTTTGTTCAGTCGACACTAGCAGTTAAAAATTCTTCTCCAAATATACATCAATCAATGACCAAATACTTTTTTACAAGGCCCTGGCTTATTTCAATCTCCAAGTACTTCCTTTAAAACAGGCAAGACCTCCGGCTGTGTGACAGTACAAATCATGGTTTTGATGTATTCACTTTTTGCCAGCCACTTTTCGGCCTGTGCCTGTATATGTTGCTTTGGCCCTATCAGGGATATTTCATCAACAAGTTCATTCGGCACCGCTACCATCGCCTCTTCCTTTTTTCCTGCCAGGTAAAGCTCCTGGATCTTTATTGCCTCATCCTCATAACCGAGCTTAACGGCAAAGTCCTTATAGTAATTTTTGCTCTTTGAACCCATACCACCTATATATAAGGCTAGAAACTGTTTTATAGGTAGACGACAAGCATCCAGATCATCACCCATCTGCACCGTGATAAAGGGTGCAATATCAAAGTTAGCAAAGCTTTTGTCTCCGCTCGCTTTGGCAAAACCTTTTTCAACTTCAGAGGCAATGATGTCAATTTTTTCCGGACTCATAAAAACCGGGAACAATCCGTCAGCAACTTCGCCGGCCAGACGAAACCCAGCGGGAGTAAATGAGGCTGTGTAAATGGGAGTGTCTTTTTCTTCGTGCAGGATGGATTTCAGCGGCTTCCCCATCCCCAAAGAGCCTTCACCACTGAAAGGTAGTTGATAAATTTCACCGTCATAAGAGACTGGTCCCTGCCGGGCAAATATTTCGCGAACGATTTCAATAGATTCACGTAAACGCAAAAGAGGCTTGTCATATCCGACACCATGCCAACCCTCAACGACCTGCGGACCCGATGCACCCAGACCCAGAATAAAACGGCCAGCCGACAACTGCGACATACTCATCGCTGTCATTGCAGTATTGGCAGGTGTTCTGGCGGGTACCTGCATGATGGCAGTACCGACTTTTAGTTTTTTGGTTTGACCAAGAATCCAGGCAGCCACTGTCACCGCGTCAGAGCCATAGGCCTCCGCGATCCAGACAGAATCGAAATCCATCTTTTCTGCCTGCAGGATAAGATCCATTGGTGGTGCCAGTTTCTTACCTGAATAGCCTAGTAGTAAACCTATATTCATATTTCCTGCCTCATTTTCTTTATCTAAATATTAAACTAACTACGTTTGGCGTAGAAATCGCTAACAAAATTATCAAATGAACCTGTATCAATTGCCTCGCGCATATCACTCATCAAAGAATGATAGTAATGCAGGTTGTGTATAGTATTCAGTCTGGCGCCAAGTATTTCCACGGTTTTATCCAGGTGATGCAAATAGGCGCGGGAATAATTCTGACAAGCATAACAGCTACATTCTTCATCCAGTGCTATGTCACTGCTTTTATGTTTGGCGTTTCTGATCTTAATCGTACCCGTGCTGGTAAACAGATAGGCATTGCGCGCATTCCTCGTTGGCATAACACAATCAAACATATCTATACCACGACTTACACCCTCTACCAGATCCTCCGGTGTTCCCACACCCATCAGGTAGCGTGGCTTATCGGCTGGCATTTGTACCGCAGTATGTTGAAGAATCTCATACATCTGCTCAATTGGTTCACCGACAGACAAACCACCAATGGCATAACCCGGAAAACCAATCTCAATGAGCCCTTGCAGTGAAGCATCTCGCAAGTTCTTGTACATGCCTCCCTGGATAATGCCAAATAGCGCCCCATGATGATCACCATGGGCCTTTTTGCTCCTGTCAGCCCATCGCAGGGATAACTCCATAGAGGTAAGAACCTGTTCTTCTGTTGCGGGAAAGGGTGTGCATTCATCGAAGATCATAACTATGTCTGAATTCAAACTATGTTGAACTGCTATCGCCTCTTCAGGACCGAGAAAAACCTTGTCGCCGTTAACAGGTGAACGAAAGTGCACGCCCTCTTCTGTAATCTTACGCGACTCGGCCAGGCTGAATACCTGAAAACCACCTGAGTCAGTCAATATCGGCCATTGCCAATGCATGAATTCATGCAAGCCACCATGTTTTTCAATGATATCTGTGCCGGGTCGCAACATCAGGTGAAAGGTATTACCGAGAATGATCTGACTACCAAGTTCTCGTAATTCCTCTGGCGTCATGGCCTTGACCGTTCCGTAGGTCCCCACTGGCATAAATACCGGAGTCTCAATCACACCACGCGTGAAAGTCATGCGTGCTCGACGGGCATTACCATCCTGTTTTACGAGTTCGAAATCCATCTGGATTAACTTGGCTATTTGGAAGAGATAAACATGGCATCACCGTAACTGAAAAAGCGATAGCTTTCATCTACGGCGTGTTGATAGGCTGACTTAATATTCTCAAGTCCGGCAAAAGCTGATACGAGCATAAGCAAGGTCGACTCAGGCAAGTGAAAGTTTGTAAGTAAGGCGTCAACTATCCGAAATTTGTATCCGGGATAAATAAAAATACTGGTGTCTCCTTCAAAGGGCTGTAATTCACCATCTTCTGCAGCCGACTCCAGGCACCTCACTGCAGTGGTACCAACAGCAATGATTCTGCCACCCTCACTATGTGTCTTCCTGACTTTTTCACATACCGTTTCATCCAATCTAAACCATTCACTATGCATACGATGGTCTTCCAGTTTCTCGCTTCGGACTGGCTGGAATGTCCCTGCACCTACATGCAATGTGACAAAGGCAGTATCAACCCCCTTTTGTTTAAGATCGGTAATGATAGCCTCATTAAAATGTAGACCCGCAGTTGGCGCTGCCACTGCACCGGCCTGGCTTGCGTAGACGGTTTGATAACGTTCCAGATCCAGAGTTTCATCTTCACGTTTTATGTAAGGTGGCAGAGGCATATGACCGAGTGCTTGCAGCTTTTCCAGCAAGCCCGTATTTGAATTAAGACGAAGCTCAAAGAAATCTTCCTGCCTGCCAATTACAGTCAAGGCACTCTCGTCTTCCAGAATTATCCGACTTCCGTCTTTTGGAGATTTACTAGCTCGTATCTGACAGAGCATCAGACTTTCATCAAGCAGACGTTCCAGCAGGATCTCAACCTTACCACCGGATTCTTTGCGGCCATATAACCTCGCAGGGATCACACGAGTATTATTGAAAACCAATAAATCTCCTGATCTTAGGTGTTCATGTAGTTGCGAGAAATGCTGATCACGATATTCCCCAGAGTCACGATCCAGACACAGCAAACGGCTGTCCCCGCGATTTTCCGGTGGATACTGTGCTATCAGGGTTTCCGGGAGCTCAAAATTGAAATCACTACTGCGCATGGCGCGCAATCCTATCAAAATAAGCCTGATCTAATAAGAATAGTTTTATAAATCAGAAAGATTCCTTATACTTGCCGACCTTTCCAGCTCTAGATTATGCCGGGGTGGCGGAATTGGTAGATGCCGCACAGGATGTGCAAATGCCGCGAAGGACAGGAGTCCGAGAGCGGCCGAGCCGGCGCGGCCCTGATGGGTCGATAGATTGAGTAAAATAGATAGCTTTAGTATTGCCGGGGTGGCGGAATTGGTAGACGCGCCGGATTCAAAATCCGGTTCCTTCGGGAGTGCGAGTTCGATTCTCGCCCTCGGCACCAAATGTAAGAATATTGATCTAGTAGACGACATGCATGGATGCATTAGTGTCGCGGGAGGACAGGAGTCCGGAGCGACCGCGCCGGATTCAAAATCCGGTTTCTTCGGAAGTGCGAGTTCGATTCTCGCCCTCGGCACCACATAATATCTTCATAATGACTTGAACTAGAAATGCTAGAGAATCTTAAGGTACTGTTAATCGAGAACGACCATGATGACAAAGAGTTAATTAAACTCATATTAGCAAAAGGCATTTCTGGTCTTTATTTCAAATCTACAAATTCTTTCGAAAAGTTCAAACAGGAAATCAGATCAAAATCCTACGATGTCATTTTGACTGATTTACACCTTGACGGTTTTGATGGTTTTGATGTGGTTGAATATCTTCGCGATAGAGAAATCGAAGTTCCGGTCATCCTTATTACGGGTGAACGGGCATATGAAACAGCATTGCAGGCAATTCAATTACAGGTGGATGATTACGTTATCAAGACACTTGATTACATAAAAAAGTTACCTGAAATTATCGATCGCGTTATTTCAAGCACACAAATTGAATATGCCAAACGCACCTCAGATGAAAGCCTGAGTAATTCCATACATAGTTACAAAGAAATATTTGAAACTTCTCAAGAGTTAATTCAAAGCACCTGGCCAGACGGGTCATTTCTAAATGCCAATAGAATATGGTGCGAAACACTAGAATATAAACTTACTGAAATTAACGGTTTGAATATTAATGATATTGTCGCTCCCGAAAGCAGACTGGAGCTCGATGAAATTATTAAATTGTCTACCAGCGGTATTAACTATTTAAAAGTCGCTTTAGTCATGAAGTCGAAGTCCAGCAAAAAAATATTTACCGAAGGCAGCGTAAGCTCCCGTTACTCTGCAAGTAAACCTATCGCTCTGGACTGGATTTTAAAGGATGTTAGTCAATCGAAAGAACTTGAAAACTCTATCCTCGACACCAATTCACAATATATTTCTGCATTTGAGTTTGCACCGGTCCCTATGGTATTGGGTGACCATCGTGGAAAAGTTATGCAGATAAACCAGGCAGCATGTGATCTTGTTGGATTTAGTTACGATGAAATGATTGGCAGACATTTTAAAGATATTACTCATCCAGAAGATTGGAAGAAAAGTGAAAAATTTCTAAAGAAAATAATGTTAGGGGAAATTGATAAATATACTATGGAAAAACGTTATCAGCACAAATCAGGTAAATATGTAGCTGTTGAAGTTAACGCATCATTGGTTAGAAATGACAATGGAAAACCTCGGTTTGCTATCGCCCAGTTTAAAAAAATTGAGTGATTTCTTTCTATACAACAATTATTTTTTCTTTTTTAGTTTTTTTTGTTTATACATCATTTCATCTGCATTTTTATAAGCAATAGTTAGAGTCTTTCTTGGATCTCTGGTAGCCCATCCTACCGATGCCATTACATTATTTTCCTGCAGCTCATTATTGATTCTAAATGCAAGTTTTTCAGCAAGAGATTCATTTGCCTCAACAGCCAGGATAGCAAACTCATCACCGCCTACTCTTGCAACCACATCAAATGGCCGAGTTACATTTAATAATAGTTGAGCAATATTCGCGAGACTCTTATCTCCTTGCTGATGACCTTCATCGTCATTAATTGTTTTTAAATTATCAAGATCAATCATAAAGATGCTGGAAGGACTACCATAACGGCTACATCTGTCTTCCTCCATCGCCAGTAATTTCTCCCACCCCCGCCGGTTATACAAGCCAGTAAGTTCGTCTCGTTCTGACTCCGCCTGCACACGCTCCAACTCCCTTTGCACATTTTGACTTTTTAGTTCCATCTCCAGAAGTGCGCCCAGTAAATTCGCCTGTAGTTCTATAAACTCATTTTCATCTGCCATGGATTCAGGCATCGGTTCAGGATTAATTGCACATAAGGTGCCAAATAGATTCCCGTCAGCAGTAGAGATAGGAATTCCAATGTATGAAGAAATATCCACCTGTTTACCGATAGGCGCTTCTTTATACACCTGATAATGATCCGAGTTGGGT
>WLWI01001780.1_pt1 | contig 18544 bp, 11 predicted proteins | sample 6701501 | NCBI WGS metagenome assembly WLWI01 (sample SAMN12718690, study PRJNA515312) | sponge metagenome | isolation source: marine sponge | host: Mycale hentscheli | place: New Zealand: South Island, Marlborough, Capsize Point | collected 2014-11-01
GTGAACCCACAGATATTGATTCGGTGAGCCCGGTAAGCCACCGGCAAGGCCGTCACTCATAGGAAATTTATCTCCCTTGCCTGAAATAACATAGTGAATTCCGCCGTTAGGGGCGTCATGAGGGACAAGCGCAAACTCCATACCCGCTCCCCCCCGATAGCGACCGGCACCTGCAGAATCGCCAAGACGTCTTTTAAACAAATACAGAAGTGGAAAGCTGTACTCGGTTGTTTCTACATTAGCCATACGCGAAATCGGATTGGGAATCTCGCCGCCTGCATCGAGGCCATCAGCAAAAGTCCGGGCACCACCAGAGCCTGCAAACACTTCCGTGAGGATGCCAATGGCTTGCCGCTTATGCTGGTTTTCACCAAACATAAAAATAGCGAAATGATTAGCGTGCCAGACGGCAGTTGCTTCCTGTTTATATTTCTCGCTGGCGTCGAGCATTTTACCGATAGTGGAACAGGCAGCATTATTAACAGACTGGATAGCGCCCACGGTTGCAACAGAGATTGGGGCAGGGCGCGTACAATTTACAATAGACCCTTCCGGAGCAATCATGGTGACTGGTTTTATTACACCCTCATTCCAGGTTATGTCATAGCACAATAAAGGAAAGAGCGGTGCGAACAGTCCACCCAGAGATGCCCATTTGGTGCAGTTCAAGGAGTATTGACTCTGCGGACTGGAACCTGTGAAATCAAATGTCAGGGTGTCGTCTTTTTTGGTCATGGTCAATTCGACCCTGGCGATTTCGTCCTTGACGCTTAAATATTGTCTGGCCTGCCATTGACCATTGGGTAATTCCATAAGCCGGGCGCGCAGACGTTGCTCCGACTGTTCAATAAGTGTGTTACAGGCTTCGTCGACAGTCTCATTACCGTATTTTTCAATCAGGGCGATCATGCGTTCTCTGGCGACGTTGTTGCAGGCGATCATCGATTTGATGTCCAGGGTTACCATTTCCGGTGAACGGACCATGTTCATTAAGGTATCCAGAATTTCCTGATTGATCTCACCAGCTTCAACCAGTCGCAATCCGGGGGAGCTGAAACCTTCCGTAAAAATATTTTCCGCATCCGGGCAGAAACCTCCGGGGTTAGTCGCACCGATATCATAGACATGCACAAAACAGGCGCTCCAGGCCACCAGCTCTCCATCGAAATGAATGGGGGCTACCAGGTAGACATCGGAAGTATGTAAGGCCGCCGTATATGGATCATTCAGCAGGAAAACATCGCCAGCGTTTATGCGGCCCTGAAAGCGGCGAATAATCGACTTGCAGGCTTCGGCAGCACTAGTGAGATGGTGTAAGAAGCCAACACCGCCCATTAAAAGTGAACCATCGGCACGATAAAGTGACACCATCAAGTCGTGACCTTCATTTGTAATCGCACTGCCGGACACATTTTTTAAGGTGATAACGGCTTCATCAACAACACGATAAAGCCGGTGACGGATAATAGAAAAAGTAATGGGGTCGAGCATGCTCTAACTATCCTCCAAAATAATATTGCGATATGCATCCATTCTACCTGTTTGCTTGTCTTGTATTACGATGGTCGTAATTGGTGTGTGAATAACCGCAGGCCCGTTTAAAACATTACCTGATTGTATAAGATCAAAATCGTAGATTTGTGCTTCAGAGAGGCAGTTCAGACCTTCTACAAATATTTGTCGTTTTCCAGACTCGGCTGCTGTCGGGTTTTCATCACCGATGTCTTGTGGGCTGATTTCCGGTCTATCGATCAAACCTCTTGCGGTCAGCCGAAACTGCGTCATCTCTATGCCTGCTTCACGGTAGGCTGAACCTTTGCCGTAACGGCTTTCATAAAGTTTTTCAAAATCATCGATCAGAAGATTCAAGCCATCGTCATCGAGTGGCATCGCCGCATGTACAGGAGTCACGATTTCATGAACCTGCATTGCATAACGACATGCGATTGAGCAGGTGAAATCCTGCCGATCGGCTGCAAAGCCCTCATTCTCCAGCGCAGCGCGTGCTTCTTTCATCATCGGTTCGAACAGCTTATTGATGTCTTCTACCCGAACAGGCAGTAAATGGGTTTCCGTAGCACTGTATTCGTGGACAATGTCGGCAGTGGCCAGCCCGAATGCGCAGTTCACTGATGCCGCGTAGGGCACAATGATTTTTTTGACATTTAGTTCTCTACCAAAACTGCCGGCAAGCATGGGACAGGAGCCACCAAAGGAATGCAATACGAAGTCACGTGGGTCCAGACCCTGTTCCACAGTAATCTTATGGATCAGATCAGTGATTTGCGCAGTGGCAATGCGAAAAATTCCGAACGCAGCTTCCTCAACACTCAGGCCCATCGGCGCTGCAATCTTTTCATTAAAGATAGTACGGGCTTTATCTATATCCAATTGCATTGTGCCGCGAAGAAAACGAGTCGGATCGATATAACCAATCAAGCAGAGCACATCTGTAAGGGTGGGTTCCGTGCCGCCCATACCGTAGCAAACCGGGCCCGGACGTGCGCCGGCACTTTTCGGTCCTACCATTGGAATACCGGTATCTGCTTCCAGAGAAATCAGACTACCGCCGCCGGAGCCGATGGAAACAACATCGATCTTGGGTACGGTATAGTGAAAACGTTCAATTAATGGTTCACGGGCGTATTCCAGTTCTCCATTTTGAATAATGCCGACCTTAAATGTAGTACCACCCATGTCGGCAGCAATCACGTCTTTATCGCCCATCATGTCACCGAGAAATTTGCTGCCGATGACACCAGCGACCGGGCCACATTCGACCATATTTACAGCGCGTTCTGAGGCTTCTGCTGCGGGCAGGAGACCTCCATAGCCTTGCATTACCAGTAGCGGTCCGAGATAGCCGCGCTCGCTTAACAGCTCCTGTAAGTTTGTTATGTAGTCTTTAACGACGCGTCCAGCATATGCATTGATTACGGTGGTCGAGGTTCGTTCATACTCACCGGGAACTGGTGCAATATCACTTGAAATCGTGACATAGGTGTCAGGTGAGAGATTGTGAATCATCTCGCGGATTTTTTGCTCATGCTTCGGCTCATTAAATGACCACAGCAAGCACACCGCAATCGCCTCAAGCTTTTGTTGCTTGAGCAGATACTCAATAGCGTCATTCGTAGCGGCTTCATCCAGCTCCTGAACAACGGCACCTTTATAATCGATCCGCTCCGGGACACCCTGAATTCTCTCTATACTGACCAGAGGTGTCGGTCGGTCAGTTGCCACAGGGTGTTTCAAACCCTCTTCAGACAGGCCTGACCAGCGACCATAAGCGCCCCTGGTTACAAGCAAAGTGTCTTCAAAGCCCTGAGTAGTGATTAAACCTGTGTCAGAACCGCTTCTTTCCACCAGCGTGTTGTCAACGACTGTGCAACCATGAGTAAAAAGACTGGTTTTCGAAAACAATTCATCCAGGGTGCAGCCCATGCTCTCGGCCGCAGATTGTATGGAATCGATGACACCCTGGGCAAAATTTGGCGGCGTTGAGAGAGCTTTGCCGATAACAATGGATTTACCACGTTCAACGATAACTGTGTCTGTACAGGTGCCGCCGACGTCAGTGGAAATGACAAATGACATAAGATAAATATAATTGAAGTTATGTAATTTAGCGTGTAAATTAGCCGTAAAATCACAGCAATGCAAGTCAGCAATTCAAGACTTGGCTAAATATTAAAAGGGGTTCAAAGCGCGAATGGCGAAGGCTTATAAGAGAGATGAGCTAGCCGAACATGGCGAGAGCTGGCACCTGGTTAATAATTCGCTAGAAAAGAGTATTACTTATTTTGAATACTCGGTGAACCGGACGGCAGCTGCCCTGGATAGATGGAATGCCGAATGTCTAGCGGTCAATACACATCTGACGGCAACCAGCACCGACAATTTCCTGCTAAACGTTATCAGGATGAAGAATAAGCCCAAGACGATCTCGGAACTGGCAAGGTTTCTCAACAGGGATGATTTGGCGAATATTCAATATTCTCTGAGGAAGTTGCAAAAAGCTGGGTTAATCGAGAAGCACGGCAGGAGCAAACGTCGTGGCATTAGCTATCGAGTCACTGAGAAAGGCAAAAATGTGACGAATGCCTTTGCTGAAATGCGAGAACGTCTGTTAATGAAAATGATGCCTTCTTTTGAGGAGCTGGAGAAGCAACTTGAGACGACAGAGAAAATGCTCGCAGTAATGCAGGGCTTGTACGACCAGGCAACAGGGGCTGTATTACTTGAATATAGTGCTGTGGAAGACTAAAGGGAGACCTCTTTGTAGCACAATAACAACAGTTTGTTATAACAACGACAAATTATTTGCACTGGAAACATTTTACATATAAATTTACATCTGAATTTTCAATTGAATTTCCATTAATTATCTAAATTTGTCCGATAGTTAGCTGAAGTTCACAAAAGTTTAATTAAGTAAACTAAGTAACAAAGCCAGGGGGTAGTGAGATGCAACAATTAACTTTTTCTGAGAATCTTTTTGGGACACAAAAAAGCAAGGTTCTAACATTGCTTATTAGCGTGCTCGCTTTCAGTTTTAGTACTGAAACGTTAGCGCAGGGTGGCTTGCTTGAAGAAGTAATAGTCACAGCGCAAAAACGTGAAGAATCAATACAGGATGTTGGTATCGCAATCACGGCTTTCACGGGTGCTCAACTGGACGCCTTTGGTTTCACAAACAGCACTGAATTGAGTGCCTTTACACCGGGTGTGCATATATCGGGAAATAACGGTGGCGGCACCCAGCAATTCACTATCCGTGGTGCCACCCAGAATGACTTTTTCGATCTGGCCGAGGCCCCAAATGCCGTTTATGTTGATGAGGCTTACCAGGCTGCTGGACAAGCACACCTGTTTGCCAGTTTTGATATGGACCGGGTGGAAATTCTGAAAGGCCCCCAGGGGACACTATTCGGACGTAACGCGACGGGTGGTTTGGTTCACTACGTTACCCGCAAGCCTACCAAGGAAACGGAAGGCTACGCCGATGTGACTTATGGCAATTATGATCAGGTACGGGTCGAAGCAGCCGTAAGTGGGGCCATCTCAGATAGTCTAAGTGTCAGGTTATCGGGTTTTCATCGAAGCCATGAACCTATACTGAAAAACGTCTTTACCGATGCGGATTTGCCAGCTACACCGTTCTTCATAGCGAACCCCGGTGTTGTTGGTATTGCAGGTGCGCCTCGCGGTCCCTTGAATGGATCTCTTGAAGGCAACCAGGCTGACCTCTGGGATGACGATCAATATGCTGTACGTGGGCAAATGCTGTTTGAGGCGAGCGACGATCTAGAGATGTCCCTGACAACTCAGTATGCGAAATCGACGCCTGGATCAGGTCCCTATCAAAACGTTGCAACGATTGCCGAGAAAAATGCAGCCGGGGATGTTGTTAATACGTTATTTTCCAACGCAACAACCAACCCAAATTCCTGTGAATCACTTAATGTGGGGACGAATACCTGTTGGGATGGCACACTAAATGGTACTCCATTTCCGGGTGAGCCACTGGATCTGGATTTTGACTTAACACGGCCCGCGCCAAACTCTGATTTCTTTGGCTACGTCGATCCCGATGGTACAGAAGGTTTGACTACGTCAACTGACCATGCCCGTTCAAATTTTGACCGTTATGAACTGATGGGTATCACCGGCAAAATTAAATGGGACCTGGATTTCGGGAAGCTCACTTCTGTAACCAACTGGTCTGACCAGGATAAAAGGACGTCTCTTGATGTGGACTCAGGTCCGGCGCCGCAATTCGTCGTGATTGGTGATTCGGAGATCAGCTGGATAACCCAGGAATTGCGACTCGAGGGCGAGACCGATCGTTTACGCTGGTTAGCCGGGGTTTATTACCTGCACATTGATGGCGAGTTCAGTCAAGCACTGGCTGATACCATCGGTGGCATCAACGTTTTTGGTGCCAGTCCGCCGCCAAACGGTGCGGGTGTGAGCGACCTTTTTCTCGATGGAGCTGTAGATGCATTTCTAAAAACCGATTCCTATTCCATATTTGGACAGGTTGATTATGACCTCACCGATCAACTGGAACTGAATTTAGGATGGCGTGGTATCCAGGAGGAAAAGGATTATCGCTACAGCAGCAAGTTAACAATCAATACTAGCGACTCCATCACCGACGGTATTAGAAATGGCGGCACAATTGTGGCTGATTTTTTCCCGGACCATGTGGAGAAAACCGATAAATTTCTCTGGTCTGCCAAAGCTGGTTTAAACTATAGCCACAGCGACGACTTGCTTTTATATGGAAGTTTCAATCGAGGTGTGAAGGCGGGAAGTTGTAATGCTCCCTTGTTAACATTCCTGACACCTGATCAGTATTGCTATGACGAAGAGATTTTACTTGCCTATGAAGCTGGCTTTAAAGCGACCTTATTGGATGGCAAGGCGCGGCTGAATTTCTCTGCCTACTACTATGATTATCAGGATTATCAGGTATTCCAGTTTGTTGGTACTTCTGGTGCTGTGTTTAATTTGGATGCAGAGAACTATGGTTTTGAAGCAGAACTTTTTGCCAATCCCATGGAAAACCTGGACCTGATGCTCGGTATTGGCATAATCGACACAAAAGTGAAGGATGTAAACGTCGCCCCGGGTGTGCCACGCAATGTGGACCCGTCTTTCACACCTGATGTTCAATTCAGTGGTCTCGGACGTTATACCTGGCCCAATAGTCTGATGGGTGGTTCTGTCTCCCTCCAGGTTGATGGGAACTATGCTTCATCTTCCTTCAGTAATATAAATAACTTCGGTACGGATAAATTGGATAGTTATTGGCTAGGTAATGCCAGTCTGAAATGGATCAGCGCAGATGACCGTTGGGAAGTGAGTGGATTCATTGATAACTTTTCAGACACCCGAAACCAGAACATTGGATTTCAACTTGCCGCAATCTGTGGTTGTGATGAGCAGTCCTTTGGCCTGCCGCGCATGTATGGTGCACGATTACGTTATAACTATTTCTAACAGTTCGTTAGTTTCAAAAATTAAACCGGAGCTAAGAGCTCCGGTTTTTTTATGTCTGAAAGAAATTAAGCGTAGCCAGATTGATAGATTCTAAACTGAATAGCTAAATTGCAGAGGATCAGGCCTTTCTTTTATTTGATTAGTATTTAGTAATGATTATGTACTCTGCTTGTAGAGACTAATTGAAGCTTTATTCTCTCCCCAAAGATTTATAACTCTGAGTAAAAACGTTCAATTGCAAATTTAATCCACATGGCTTCATCCCAGTGAGAATAACTTCTTTGGAATTGTGGCACTAACTCGGCTGTAGCCTGTTCGACATTGGCTCCATTTTTCTTATATCGTTCAACCTGGACTTTAAGAGCAGCGAGATAAATCGAAATCTGATCAATAAGGGAGGCATCAGATACATCTCCGTGACCGGGGATAACTATAAGCGGATTGAGTGCCTTTAATTTTTTTAGTGTCTCTATCCAGCCCAGTGCGCTTGAATCCGCATCCGGCATGATTGGAAAAAAACGTTCGATAATAATATCGCCACCAAACAGGAGTTGTTGATCAGGCAAATAGACAAACATATCTCCCTGGGTGTGGGCAGTTTGAAAATGATACAGCTCGACTATTTGTCCACCCAGGTCAACTTCCATTTTGTTTTCAAAAGCAATATCGGGCGCTACTAGCTTTACATCGCTTAGTAATCCAGCGATTTCCGGACTCATACCACTAAAAAATTCAATGTACCCTTGTCCTTTTTTTGCAAGTTCCTGCTTTTGCGCCATTGGCACTATTATTTTAGTTTCTTCAGGAAAGCTCTGCGCCCCCATTCCGTGTTCCGGGTGAAAATGAGTAATAGCCAGATAGTTGATCGGCTTATCGCTTATCTTTCTTACTTCCTCGAGGACAATCTCAGCGTTTTTTGGCCCCATGCCTGTGTCCACCACCATGATACTTTCATCTCCGACGATGAAGCCGATATTGGGAACAAGGCTGACCCTGTTATCGGGAATGACGTAAACGTTGTCGGTGACTTGTTGTGTTGTCCCCGCCTTAATCATAGGAGCATCAGCGAGGGCAGAGTGACTTATAACAAGGGAAAGAATAAGAGAGATAAAGTAATTCCGGAAAGACTGTTCCTTTAGGGTGTTCATAGCTATTCAACCTCAAATTTGCGACACTTAATTTTGCTTAATTTTTTGATGTTAGTGACAGCAGAGCTGAACACAGGACTAGCCTAGACGAGATAGAAGAAAAAATACATAGTTGATTTGTACACAGGAGATAAGAAGATGGCCTTTAACTTGCCAAATACCAACGAACTGAAATCGATTGCCCTGGAACTTGGGTTGTCCTTGAATAGAGAAGAAGCTGACGAATTTCTAAGTTACCTTGAGGGGTTTTCTGAAGGTTACCGCTATCTTGATGAACAGCCGGATTGCCTTCCAGAGACGCTTGCAGCAAACAGAACATATATTGAGCCAACAGTAGAAGAAAATGCTCTCGGTGCCTGGTATGTAAAGTCTTCGATAAAGGAAACAAACTCCGGGCCTTTACATGGTAAAAGAATAGTCGTTAAAGATAATATCTTCGTTGCCGGTTTACCTTTTACTGCTGGCGCTTCTGTGCTTGATGGTTTTATTGCTGATTATGATGCCACTGTTGTGACCCGTATGTTAAAAGCGGGTGCTGAAATTGTGGGTAAGTCGGTGTGTGAGTATTTTTGTTTATCAGGTGGAAGTTGTACCGCGCACAACGGCATTGTCGATAACCCCCGTAAGACCGGTCACAGCACTGGTGGTTCTTCTTCCGGCAGTGCTGCCCTGGTCGTAGCAGGTGAAGTTGATATGGCACTGGGAACAGACCAGGGAGGCTCGGTGCGCATTCCTTCCAGTTTAACCGGATGTTATGGCATGAAAGCAACGCTCGGGGTGGTGCCTTATACCGGCGGCATGTTTATGGAAACTTCAATCGACTATATCGGCCCCATGACAAACTCTGTCGCTGATAACGCCCGCTTACTGGAAGTTCTTGCAGGCTATGACGAAGATCCTGAAATGAATCCCTGGGCCAGAGAATACACAGCCAGTCTTGGGAAACCCATTACAGATTTGAAGATAGGCTTACTCAAAGAAGGCTTTGCTCATCCCATTGGAGACGCGGAGGTTAATGCATGTGTGCAAAAGGCAGCGGCGCAGCTTTCATCTTTGGGCGCGACAGTAGAGGAAGTCTCGGTTCCCGTGCACGATGTGGGCATGGGTATTTGGGGCGCAGTGGTAACAGATGGCTTGTGGCAATCTTTGCAGCTCAATGGAGTCGGAAATAATCATGAAGGGTTTTATTCGCCAGCTTTACACGAGGCGATGGAAGGGGTAGATAATCGTATCAGCGAAATGCCTTTCAATGCGCAAATACTGATGCTGCTAGGTAAACATTTGAGCACTTATAAGGGTAAGTACTATGCAAAGGCAAAGAACCAGGTACATGCGCTACGCGCGGCTTATGATCTTGCATTGGAAAAATATGATGTGCTACTACTGCCAACAACTGTTCGCACGGCTGGCCCAAACCCGGCTTCTTTGAGCGAGGCCTCTAATGAAGATTTAATGGGCTATGCCTTTAATAATACATTTAATACCTGCCAGTTTAACGCGACTGGTCATCCGGCCATGTCACTTCCGTGTGGCTTACGCGATGATTTACCGGTGGGAATGATGCTTGTTGGAAAGCGCTTCCAGGAGTCTACGATTTACCAGGTGGCTCATGCATACGAGCAATCAGTGAACTGGCAAACACAATAGGAAGGCGTTTTCAATACTTCCAAATTTTTCGCTAAAGAAATCGCTAGATTAGCCAGGGTTATTCCATACCGATGGAGAACAAACCTTCCAGGTCATGTTGCGAATAGGTCTTGAAAGCAATCATTGTCTCGGTTTGTTCAATGCCATTCACCTGATTCATTTTTTCGGTGACTAAAGTGGCAATATCTTCATTATTGGCAACACGCATTATGCCGACCAGATCATAACTGCCACCAACAGAATAGACCTCGGTAAACTCGGGCATTTCTGCCAGTGCCTGAGCAACATCATTTATTTTTCCATGTTGTGCATTTATAAGAACAATTGATGTAACCATGTTTTTCCCCTGGGGATATAACTCTCTGTTAATCGCGTAGTTTATGTCTTTGTAATTTACCTGTCTGCGTTTTCGGCAATGACTCTACAAATTCTATTGCGCGAGGATATTTGTAGGGAGCGATTGATTCCTTTACAAAATCCTGCAAATCCGTAATCAATTTTTCAGAGCCATTTATAGTTCCTCTTAATACAACAAAGGCTTTAACAATTGTGCCTCTGTCTTTGTCGGCACTGGCTACGACCGCACATTCAGCAACAGTATCATGACTAAGCAAAGCCGCTTCCACTTCCGGTCCTGAAATATTATAGCCGGACGAGATAATCATATCGTCAGCACGTCCCTGGTAAAATACATAGCCATCAACATCCATATAACAAATATCACCGGTGAGGTTCCAACCGTTAATAACATATTTAAGTTGCCGTTCGTCAGCCAGATACTTGCAGGCTGTTGGTCCTTTTACAGCCAGTCTGCCGTTCTCATCTGGTGGCAGAGGTAAGTCATCATCACCAAGGACGCAACATTCATAACCGGGTAAGGCCTTGCCCGTTGCGCCGTGGCGTATATCGTCATCAGTAGCCGATATAAATATGTGTAGCATCTCTGTTGCACCTAAACCATCTATCATTTTGATACCTGTCAATTTCTGCCATTCCAGGTAGGTGGGTAAAGGCAAATGTTCACCCGCGGAAACAGTTTTCTTCAGGCTGGCAAATTTAGTTTTATTCGCTTCTGTCATCATGGCCCGGTAAGCGGTCGGAGCGGTGGCACATATTGTTGCCCCAAACTCTTCTATAGCTTGTGACAGATTATCAGGCGAGGGCATTTCAACAAGAGTTGTGGTTGCTCCTGCATGTAGCGGCAGGGCCAGCGACATGCCCAGTCCGAATGTAAATGCCAATGGTGGACTGCCAATGAAAACATCGTCAGGAGCTGGTTTAATCAATTCATCACCAACGCATACACACATTGCCATGACATCACGATGAAAATGGAGAGTGCCTTTTGGTTGCCCGGTGGTACCACTGGTAAACGCAATAAGAACAATATCATCACTTGCGGTTTTAACATTGGGAAAGGTACTTGCTTTACTCAGCATCCTTTTTTCGAGTTCTGTTCCTGCCTCTATATTTGCAGATGCATCGAATAAATAAATGGTTTTTAAGTGGGAACAAAGTTTCTGTGCTTCTAGGAGCTCGTCTTTCAGTCTTTCGTCGCACAAGGCAAATTCGACTTCGGCCTTATTGATAATTGGTTGCAGGTCACGCGCTCGTAGTAATGGCATTGTTGCAACAACAATACCACCAGCCTTAACCACAGCTAACCAACAGGCGGCCATCATAGGATTGTTCGGTGCACGTAGCAGAACACGATTGCCCGTTACCAAACCCAGGTCATCACAAAGTACATGTGCAATTCGATTAGCATTATCCAGTAGCTGTTGATATGTCCATTTTGTTTCTGCTGACTGGATGGCAATCTTGTCGCCAAGGCCACGCTCAATTTTGTTGTCAAGCAATTCGACAGCACAATTTAATTGTTCAGGGAATTGAAGTGCATCAAGATCAAACAAGTATTCGGCCTGTTGAGCAGTTGGTGGCAAAGCGTCCCGGGCGAAGGTATCGATATGAGCCGTGTTATTAGTCAATGGAGATAATTCCTGATTATTGTCTGTCTATATTAATGTAGCGTTTTATAGAATGGCCTTTCTGTGCATTGGGAAATGCGTGACCTCTCCTGAAAACGGCGGGAAACAATCGTAGTCCTTGCGCAGTGTTTTACGGACATCAGAATTTAGTGCTTTATTGAGTGACTCAATATTATCAAAACTGACTTCGCAAAATAACATTCGATTGGCGCGCTCAATGCTGTTTGAAGCAGTCCACTCTATAGGTGTTCCCAGCAGCAGTCTTCTAATATTCGGGAACTCTAATAGGATTGCCGGGTGGTGATCGCGATAATATTGCAGGAACGCCACTTCATCCTCTGCAGGTCGTTGGTAGTTAACCAGATAAGATAGATCTGCCAGACCCTTCTTTGTAGGCGATGAAAGGTAAGATTCAAGTAGCATGACTTCCTGCAGCAGCTTAAGTCCAGCAAAAGGCAAGGAGAGTAATTGCTGTCTTATGTTCTCAAACGCTAGCGATGAAATAGCTTTTTTCAGAGCTTCCTCATTTTCGCATATTGCCTGAATGACAAGTATGGGAGGATGCTCATCTTTGAGAAAAGGGTCGTGCCCGCCAGCAGCTTGTGTAAACAAGTATAGTTCGGAGAATTCAGGAATAGTCCTGAGGCATTTTTCCAGTTCGTCAATTTGATCTGATGACAAAGATGCCTCGTCTGTTGTGCAATGAACTTCAAGTAAATAAATAATGCTCAAGAATATTTTTCCTCACTAATTTCACCAGAGGCAAAATCTGTTAGTTCCGGTGGCATTGGTCCACCACTCGCCCAGTCGAGAAGTTGAACTGTATGCATGATAGGCAAATCAGAATACTGTCGCAATTGTAAAATACAGCCAAGATTACCGCTGGCGATCAGGTCTGCTGATGTAGATTCAATAGAGGCAGCCTTTTTATTGCCAAGTTCAGTTGCCAGTTCTGATTGCAAAATATTGTAAGTACCAGCAGAGCCACAACACAAGTGTGCATCAGGAATGCCAATAGTGTTAAAGCCAAATTCCTTAAGTAGATTAGTTGGTTGTTCATTGATCTTTTGACCGTGCTGCATCGAACAAGGGTTTTGGTAAGCAACGGTAAAAGCCTCAGGCAAAACATTGTGATTTATAGAAAATTCGTGTTGTACCAGAAATTCACATACATCCATGGTCTTGTTGCTTACCTGGCTCGCTAATGTGGAGAACTCATCGTCTCCCTTGAGAAGGTGCTGATAATCTTTCAGCATCGTGCCACAACCAGAGGCATTACTTATTATTGCATCAAGCTGGGGTAGCCGACTTGACCAGTCCTTCAGGTTCGTCCGAACTCTCTTCAGAGCCTGACTGGTTTTACCCAGATGATGCTCAATCGCAGCACAACATTCAGATTCGGCTAACAACTCTACATCGAAGCCGTTACGATTGAGCAGACGAATACTAGCCATATTTATTTCATTTGCTACTACCTGTTGAGCACAACCAGGAATAAGACCAATTCTACCTTTGATAGGACTCTCTCCCGGGTATGTGCTTTCGAATGTTTGTTTACCACTTTCGAGATTAGACTGCTGCGCGAGATTTAATCCGGCTTTCATTGATCTCGGCAAATAGTTGATAAAAGGTTGCGCAAGCCTGGAAAGTTTCAGCGACCAACGGAATCTGTTTGGGCTTGGTAATATGCTGGCCAGGATTTGACGAAATAATTTATCTATCAATTTTCTGTTGTGATGCTTTTCAATATAGTCTCGACCATGATCAATCAGATGCATGTAATCGACACCGGAGGGGCAGATTGTCATACATGAAAGACAGGAAAGACAACGATCGATATGCTTGACTACTTTAGTGTCGGGTCTGGATTCGTTCTCCAGCATATCCTTTAGCAAATATATCCTGCCCCGTGGGCCATCCAGTTCATCTCCCTTGAGTGTGTAGGTTGGGCAGGTTGCATTACAAAAACCGCAATGAACGCATTTGCGAAGTATCTGTTCTACCTCGCGTGTGGCTGGGTCCAGTAATTGTGCGGGTGAAAATTGCGTTCTCATTGCTGGAGATATAGTCGGTCTGGATTCAAAATATGGTTTGGGTCGAAGCTATCTTTTATACGATGCGTTAGTGATGTCAAACCAGAACTCATTTCACTGAATATTCCCACATCCTGTTTGATATGACTGGGTGCTTTATAGAGGATTGCGCTTCCCAGTCCGTTGCTGAGTGATTGTCTCAATGTCTTAATGTGATTCACGGCATTAGTTTCGGACAAACTAATCCATAACCAGGCGCCCGCAGCATCTACATACCAATGACAGTCATCAAAACTGGATAATTGCCTTATTATGCTTTTAGCATTAGCAGGAGCTATAGACATCTTAAGCACACATCGGCTTTCACCGGCGGACAATAGTGTGTGAGGGTTACGAATCAACTGCCAGAGAGACATTGATGCTTCATTTTCGAAATTAGTTACATTTCCTGATCCTGCTATTAGTTTCACCAGCGCTTTACTTCGTTCGGATATTGAAAGAGCAGATCCTTCCAGTCGCATCAAGCACAGGTCTCGCTGTTCCAGTGAAAACTCATCACAGTCAATATTTTCTAATGTAGAAGCAGGTATAAATGCAAGCCCAGAAATCTGCAGTTGAGATTGTGCCACCCTAGAAATTAAATCCATGGCTGCATCTACATCAAGACCACTAATAGCAATGCTATTCGATGTCGCAGGCGCCGGTAAGACCTTAAAGCTCAATTCAGTCACGATCGACAAGGTTCCCCAGGAGCCGGTCAATAACTTACTGAGGTCATAGCCAGTGACATTTTTGATTACGTTGCCACCCGATTTGTAAACCTCGCCTCGACCACTTAGCGCTTTGACACCGAGTATATGATCACGGGCTGCACCAGCGAGGAATCGTCTTGGACCAGACAAGTTGGCCATGAAGGCACCACCGATTGTCCCTGAAGTGGAATTATCATTGTAGAGCAGACCAAGGTTGGGGGGCTCAAAGGCCAGATGTTGCTCATGTTCAGAAAGCACTTCTTCAATATCACTTAGGGGCGTGCCGGCCCTGGCCTGCATAACCAGCTCAGCCGGATCGTATTCCAGGATCCCTTTGATTGATGACATGCGAATATTAATACCCGCATTTGAGTTGTATCCAAATCCGGCTTTAGTGTCTTGTCCTGAAATTGAAAAACGGCTCTCATTAGCAAGACCACTTTTTATCAGGTCGAGCAATTGGTCGACATTATTGGGACTATAATTCTCTGGCATTAGAATCGTGGTATATCGGGGAAGGGGAGTTTGCCTTTATGTACGTGCAAACGACCCAGTTCAGCACAGCGATGCAGGACAGGAAACATCTTACCCGGATTCAATCTACTTTCCGGGTCAAATGCACATTTCACACGTTGTTGCTGTTGCAAATCCTGCTCTGAAAAATATTCGGGCATCAAATCACGTTTTTCCACACCTATTCCATGTTCGCCCGACAATACCCCGCCCACTTCGACACAAAGTTTTAAAATATCCGCGCCAAATTGCTCGGCCTTTTCCATTTCTTCATCAATATTGGCATCGAAGAGTATCAACGGATGCAGATTCCCATCTCCGGCATGAAAAACATTTGCCACCCTGAGTCCATACTGCCGCGACATCTCAGTCATTTTTGTCAGCACATAAGAGAGCTGTTTTCTCGGAATTGTGCCGTCCATGCAGTAATAATCCGGGGAGATTGTGCCGAGAGCGGGAAATGCTGCTTTTCGACCAGCCCAAATACGTATTCGTTCTTCATCATTTTCACTCACACGTATTGACTGTGAATGACAGTTATTCGCAATCGCCCTGACAGTTTCAATTAATTCTTCAACTTCGGCTGCAGGACCATCCAACTCTACGATCAGCAGGGCAGCACAATCCAGTGGATAGCCTGCATGACAAAAGTCTTCCGCGGCTTTGATAGCAAGCTCATCCATCATTTCTATGCCGGCCGGAATAATACCGGCGGCAATTATCTCGGCGACACATTGTCCTGCCTTCTCATTATCAGGAAATCCTAACAAGAGTGCCCTGACGGATTCAGGTGACTGGAGTATTCGTACTGTGACTTCAGTGACAACACAGAGCAATCCTTCGGAGCCAGTGAGAACACCCAACAAGTCATAGCCCTCGGCATCCATGTATTTTCCTCCGAGACGAATAATCTCCCCATTCATTAATACGACTTCCAATCCCAGCAAGTTGTTTGAAGTGAGTCCGTATTTCAGACAATGGACGCCACCCGAATTTTCATTGACGTTACCACCGATGGAACAGACTATCTGGCTGGAGGGATCGGGGGCATAGTAAAAACCCTTATCTTTGACGGCGTTGGTGATATCGAGGTTAGTCACTCCCGACTGCGCCACTACACAGCGATTAGAAAAATCGACATCAAGTATGCGATTGAACTTGCCCATACTTAAGACAATGCCATCTTCCAGCGGCAGAGCGCCGCCGGAAAGGGAGGTCCCTGCGCCGCGAGGCACCACATTCACCTTCATTTTCGAGCATAGCTTGAGTATTTTCGAAACCTGAGTGGTGTTTTCAGGCAGAACTACTAATAAGGGCAACTGTTGGTAGGCTGTCAGGCCATCTGACTCGTATGCACGTAAGGCTGAACGCTCTATAACAATTTGTTCCGAACCTAGAAATTGCCCCAACTCATGGATCAATTCATCTCGACTAGCCAGTACTGACAAGTCTGGAGTAGGCATTTTCATATTTGTATCTTACTCATTAACTTTGCTTAGACTGTTAGAACAGGCTGTATTGAAATAGTTTTTCTCTTCATAGATCAATTGTACTGTTACTATTTTACAACATATTCGTGACTTGTAGCTTAAAGGTAGAATTCAGTTGAATCTATAATTCAGTATACCGTATACTGCATTCACTGGAAGGTGAGGATATCGCTGATCTAAAGTCGGCCGTTCTATCTTTTCTTCTTTGTAATTAAAAGAATGCTGTTTCAATTAATAGTGTATTCAGATCAATACATTTAAAAAGGGGTGAGCAAATGTCGAAGTTTATAACACGAGTGTTTCAACTAACGCTGCTATGTTTTCTTGGCACCGAAGCTGTCGTAGTAATGGCGCAAGGCGCATTGGAAGAAATCGTAGTTACCGCCAGAAAGCGCGAAGAAAGTCTACAGGATACACCTGTTTCAGTAGCTGCATTTACCTCGGCGGATCTGGAGGCACGGGGTACAGTCGACTTTTCTGATTTAGGTGAATTCACACCTAACGTCACCTTCGATTACACCTCTGCAATTGCCGCCGGCAACTCAGCCGCCATTGTTATGATTCGTGGCGTAGGAGCAGCTGACTGGACAATTGGAACCGACCCCGGGGTTGGTATCTATCTCGACGGTATCTATATCTCTCGTACAATTGGATCGGTCATGGACACGGTTGACGTGGAACGAATCGAAGTACTACGTGGCCCGCAGGGAACCTTGTTCGGACGAAACACGATTGGTGGTGCAATCTCGGTAGTGACCAAGAAACCTGACCTTGAAGCCTTTTCTGGCCGGGCAGAATTTACCGTGGGTAGTTATGACCGAATTGATGGTAATGCTTATGTGAATCTTCCGATTAGCGACACTATGGCAGCGAGCGCGTCTTTCTCTAAAAGAACTCGTGACGGCTATGTTAAAAACCTGGTCCCCAATACACCGGATCTGGGTGACAACGATGATACAACCACTCGTTTGGCTTTTCGTTGGCAGCCTTCTAACAGTCTGACCGTTGATCTGTCAGCTGATTACTCCACTACTGACGAGGCACCGGCAGCTAACGTATTAATTGCTACGACCGCAGGTCAGGGTTTTTACAATCTTACGAACCTCGCAACCGGTGGTGCTGCCTGTTTGGGACCAAATAATACTGTGCCTACAGCAGCACTGAGCAATCCTGGTTGTTATAACGATCAGTGGGCTGTCGGTCCGTTTCAAACATTTAGCTCGCATGTGAGTAGTACGCCTGAACTTGGAAACGATGACTTTTTTGGATTAACAGTGAAACCAGAGTCTGGGATAAATGTATGGGGCATAGGCGGGACGATAGAATGGGAAGTTAGTGATAATGTGACCCTGAAGTCAATTACCGCACACCGTCGTGTTGAAGATGGTTTCTGGTCCAGGGATTCATCACATTCAGGCAACCAGGGTCATGTATTAGCTCGAACGTCTAATGCCTTTGAGCAAAGCCAGACCAGCCAGGAGTTCCAGCTACTCGCCTCGGCGCTTGATGACCGTCTGAATTTTATTATTGGTACTTTTTACATGGAGGAAGATGCCTACCATAAGGATGTTGTTGAACTGGTATTTAATACTGTGTTTGATAGTGGTGGTATTACTGACAACTCCAGCTCGGCGGTATTTGCCCAGGGTACCTATGACATCACTGATCAATTAGCGCTGACATTGGGTATTCGTTATACCGATGAAGATAAAGAATTTTCAGCAAGATCAACAACCGGTTTGGACGAGGGTAATGCGTTTTTCGGTGGAGCTTCATTACTGGAGGCGTTTGGTGCACTTGATTGCCTAGGTAACCCTATTGGTACTCCAGGTTCTCCCGCCTGTCTCTTACCACCAGATCCTGTGACCTCAAACGCCAACGAGCTTGAGCCTTATGTTAACGTTTCTTATCAATGGAACGATGATTTGATGACTTATGCCTCCTACTCAGAAGGTTTTAAGGGTG
>WLWI01001783.1_pt1 | contig 18538 bp, 14 predicted proteins | sample 6701501 | NCBI WGS metagenome assembly WLWI01 (sample SAMN12718690, study PRJNA515312) | sponge metagenome | isolation source: marine sponge | host: Mycale hentscheli | place: New Zealand: South Island, Marlborough, Capsize Point | collected 2014-11-01
TTCAAAAGAAAAAATGTAAAAAAGAATGATGGTGATTGTTGTATTACAATGCACAGATCTGACAGATCACTCCCACAAACTTGCAGGAGCTCATGAGAGAATGATATCAGTTAAGTATTATCAAAATATATTATCAAAATTCAACCAATTACTTGTGGTAGAATGAATCAAAAATGAAAAGAATATTCCATGACCTTCATGTATGTATAATTATGTATTCAATGTGTGCATAAATCCTTCATATAGCTGATGAACATTGCCTAACATCATTGTTGGTACAATTTTATTATTGAACTTTACAATTGTAGTATACATCATTAAGTTCATGACTAATTATAGGTACAGTGATTATATAGCAGAGCTTTCATTTCACTTGTTTTAGTCAGTATATTCTATACACATTAGATAATTATAATTTCATGTCCAAAAAATGAAAGAATTCCCATTTTAAATACAACCACCTGGTACAGATTGCACCATAAACATGTTGTTTTACACTTAAGTAGCTAAACATGAACAACATCAAAATCTTCATCGTATTTTAGAAAAGATATTATATTTATAGTTTGGTGTTTCAGTTTTAAGCAAATTGTGTCATCACATTTACTAAATTAACCAATATATAATCTCAGCAGAGGTGTCAATAATTACAAAAATTTCACCGACAAATAACACCGCTATTGTCTTCAAATTTGTTCGCTAAACTCTAGTTAAAAATTAATAAATCTGATTCACTAGATCAATTTCAGTATAGAATTAGTAATTAATAAAAACTAAAGTTAATGCAATCTTAAAAAACAGCCAGTATTCACTTCATATCCCCAACTACATATGTAATAATAATAATGATATTTATACTTTCATCCTTTATTAGTGACCTAATTAAAGTTATTTTGTTGTGTTCACAGCAAGAATTGAAAAATACTGTAAGTCATTTCCTACATTGTGAGCAAAATTTACACTATTACCTAACAGGGTTTCAAAGAGAAGGAGGGGAAACCTGTTATTCCCCACCCCAAGTGAAATTCACATTCCCCAAAGCAATTGCCAATGTTACGGCTTAAATCAGCTACAATTATTACAATGACAATAAAAATTGACCATTATATTTTTGGAAATCATCAATGACTTTATAATTAGTCATGCCTACTTCTGTTCTGTTAACTTATTTCAAAATCTTAATTTTTTAATCACCTCTAAGTAGCAATTCCAAATTGAAATCATGATACACTTAGATAGAATGAAACCTTGGTTAGTGATAAAAACATTAACATCTCTAGACAGGATTTTCAGTATATTATTATACAGAGTCAAAGTACCTAATGAAATAGGCAATATGTCCAGCTTTTTGCACAGACAAACAATATATTCGAGGTAGCTGCCATCTGCATCTATATTTAGCATCCATCCTGTTTACTCTTTTTTTCAACTTGTTTTAACTATCACTGATATTGCATTCAAATGCTATACAACATAATTGATAATGTTTGTGCCCTATATTCTCTTTGCAGAACTACTATAGCAGGTAAGCTAGTGTATTGAACTAAGTGATGCTATAAGTGAACTGTAATTATATTGACAAATTTTGTGGCAGTTAATGGAAGTGATAGAGTGTCACTGACGTCTGGTCCTAATACACAGAACTCTGAATGTCCTGGAGATATTGTGTTCACTTGTCATGCCACAAGATTATCAGGAGTAGTGTGGTGGATCAACTCTAACACAACTCCAATAGCTGAATATGCAGATGTAGGGAATATCCATTTACCATTCAATTTAACTACCTCTGATTCTTTACATTATGGACTTGTAATAATACTCACCAGTGTGTTCCGACATAATCCACCACTGAATAATTACACTACAATAGCTTGTATTAGTACAGAAAATCTCTTAACAAGAAATATATCTCGAATTTGGTGTGGAAGAAGTTTACTAAATAGTTCTTTAACTCTATCCACATATGGAGGTAATTATAATTATATTGATAATTATTTATATTATTATTCTCTGAAAGTGTGACTAACTCTTTTAACATCATATAGTAATAATAGAGTAGCAATTAATGAGTAGCTAAATAATTTATACTTGCCCGCTACTGACTATACATGAATTATTGATTTAATGGTGATAAATATTTAGTCCAAAGCTATTGACGAAGTCATTTTGTTATGAATATTTTTACAGCAATAATAAAAAATATGCAGAAAATGTAAAGTTTTTTTAAATTTCTTTCTTATCCTTTGTTTTTTCTTCTTTTATATTTCTTTCTTTCATACTAATTTGTTGACATAACAAATGGGCAGAATGCCTATTTGTTAAGCAGTGGGTCCTAGGTTTGATTCCTGGTTCCCTGGTGACAGACATTATTGTATAATTCTGTATTATTTAAAAATAAGCATTTTTAAAGAAAAATGCATTTTTATTAACACATTATTTCTCTATATTATTAATGAAGCTATTTGCTTCATATTTATGCTTTCATTTCTTTCAGATATTTCAGAATTGCAATGCTTCAAAAGACAAAGTGTGAAAAAACAGGTCACATTTGATATAATCATAGAGATTCAAAACAAGTCCAAAGATTATGATATTAAAGATTATGTCATTGACATTTCTCCATCAGTAAACTGTTCGATACATCAGCATACTTCGTTCACCTGATGTTGACTCCAAAATAACATAAACTTTTTTATTTCGCTATTTGTTTCTAAGCCTTCTTATACTCATTAGATTTTTCTCTCACTTTCACAGGCTTTATAAACAAACACAGAATTAATAATGTTTGGTCGCCACCAGGAATGAACCCAGTGCAGTTTGCATAACGCTCAAACGGTTTGCCACTGTGCTACGACCAACGGCTTGTAAACATACACACTAATTCTGTATTTATACAGTAGGAGTACTGCTATGCTACAGTCTCACTCGCTCAGGATATGAATACATGCATATAATTAAGGTATGTTAACAAATATTCTAATCCAAAGCCTGTGCCACTGAAGAGCACTAATCTGCTATTATTATGCTAAAGGTCTCATGCACTGAATAAATTGTGTTTAGTATATACAATCTTTTCAATAAAAATTAAAAGCTGAAGTGAATACTCAATTGTATTAATTATGATCACAATTGAAATATAACTATAATCTGGTGTGAAAGAAGTGCACTCATCAATGCTTCTCTGTCTACTATTTAAAATAACAATTGATAGAATTAAGTGAATTATTAATAAATTAACAATATTAATGACCAATTTTATGTTGTTTTTCTGTAGACACATCAGAAATAATTTGCTCGATAGTTCCAAACGTGGAATATGACACATTTAATTTACTTTTTATACAAAGAATGTGTATACCATTATGTGGATCTATTTTAAATATAAATTTACTACCTTCTGTTAACTGTACGTATAATACTGGAATTTCTGAGTGCATTCAATTACATAATAATGAAGAATATCAGATATCTCTCATCATGTTTGATTACAATTCCAGTACTCTCTATCATTATAATTTGACAGTACAACATTCAGGTAACTCGTGGTAAAGAATATTAGTTAAATTTAGCAATAAAACTCATCTAAGTAATTTAATGCCTCTTTTTAATTTATATAGTAAGTTAAAGATGATTCAGTGAAATAAAATTATCCTATTCACAGTGTATTTAATTAATAGCAGGTGTGATCACACCAACTATTATCAATGGAAATATTGTGTCTGACATGAAACTACTCTCCAGCAATATAACACTTCAATGGACAGACATGGTGATTCCTTACAATATTACCAAACATTATATTAATTTATTTTATGATATAATAATTGATTGACTTTTTATAGGCTAACAGTTCTGATATTGGTTCATGTCACAGAGTTGAAGACTATATAGTGAATATCACATCACTGACAGATTTCACTGTGAATATCTATAATGCCACAAAATATATTCATTCCTCTGGAATAAACTATCTTTCCATTACTCTATCCTATAGCCCTTATGGATATTCAGTGTCGATACAAACTGACCATGGCAATGCAAATTCAATTATAGGTGCTCCTACAATAGTATATACAGGTAAAATATTAAATATTAATTACAATATAGTTTCTTTCACTTTTAATTACAATGCATATCTACTGGCAACATACTGATCGAGTATGTATAATTAGCTTGATTGTGCAATACATTTCGGTCAATAGAAAGCTAATAGAGTCCTTTCAGCAGAGTTCTGGTACTGGCAACTCAGCGCCCTTAATTCTTGATATCTGTGTGGGTGTCTTTTGCAACCTCCCAGCCCCTCTTCCTTTCTTTGATATCATCTTCGTGTGGGCTATTCCCACATAGCACAATAGCTACCATAGATCAGTGAATATGCCTAAATAAGAATGGCTTCCATACTTTTGAATTTATCTACTGAGCAACGGAACTGTTAGCTATTCACAAGAAAACCAGCCAAAAACATATAGGAGACCGGGTAATATATAAAAAATTTTACCATTAACTGAATTTACCTTACAATAATTAGAATGATAAAATTTGCTATTATCATAATTAGAAAATTGGATGGCAGATACAGCTGCTCCAAATGTCAATCAGGCACTGAAAAAGTTGAAAATCAGTGGTGTAGGAAGATGTTTTCGTGAAGGGGGGCACCAAAGTCATGTTTCTTTGTGGCTTAAAAGTGTTCATGAAATCACCCAATATTATGGGGGGCTTCAACCCCTGGAGCCCCCCCCCCTTCCTACGACACTGAAAATAATAGGCTACAAGTCTATTTATGTATGGCAACACATTCAAAGCAACCAGTATGATAATAATGTAATAATATAGAGGGCCACTTGAAGGAGTTGTAATAGAATAGAATATCATTGCCATCACTGAGTACTGGACCTACCAAACAAGTCTCCCTCTACCAGATACCAACACGGCAAACACATAGAACAAGAATTGTACTTCTTATCTCAGATAAAAATATATTTTTTTGTAACCTCATTTGCAAGAAAAAAAGTTCTTCAGTTTTATGAATCAGACCCATCATAACATACTGGACTAAGAAAATAACAAAAAACAAAAACTAAGTTATACAATCACATTCTAGCTCCTCTATATTTTATCCAATACTACATAACTGGCAAGGAGATTTGAAAGAGCTGCATAGTGTCACTTGTAAGTTAAATTTAGGTAAATGTTTTATAGTACAAGCGATGATATTCCGTAAACTTAAACACAAAACTGACAATACAATTGCCTTTCTAAAATAATGGAGATTTTGATCTGGTTTACTGTTTGCTAGTTAAGTGTATGAACACTAATTTATCTGATTAAACAAGAAGCCCTACCATAAGGAGTGGTGGTGCAGTCATTGTGCAATACAATCAGTTGTAAACTTAATGATGCATTTCAGGATTTTTATTGATATAATTACACAAATGATGTTGTAAGTAATAACACTCACAAAATAGAAGTAAAAATATGATTGGACCAGCCAATGCTAATTACCCACAATCACATACAATTGAAACACTACATTTTTCCCTTTTCTTTAGGTTAGTGGTTCATATACAAAGTGTTAATGCAATTACAATAAAAATAATATAATAATGAAGTCATTATAAAATATGAAATCACAATTCTCACATCAATGAAATTGGTTAAAACAAAATCAAGAGTAGTTATTGTACGTGCTAATCAATCCCTTGAGTATTACAATGAGTTCAATAAGTAATCCAACTAAAATAATGTTAAATACATTCACAATGGACAATACAACTAAATGTATAATATCACTGAATGTAGCAGCAGTCTTCATAGTACTTGCAATAGAGACATCCAAATGAGAAGTTGGGATTTCGTCATTGGATGTGATGGAAAACACTGTAGTTGATAACTTTGTTGACACTAATGGCTGGGAGGAAATTATTTCTGATTGGACAGTTAAGTTAATCATAACTGCAAAATAGAAAGAATACATTACTATTACATAGTAATTATCATTGAAAATAAATATTGATATTACATCATCCATACAACTTAATTTTAAAATGCAATTTTATCTCAATGTTTTTACAGGATAGTAGTAGCTAGTATTTAATAAAGCAAAGTAATATGGCAAGTTACATCATACTATATTGATATTTTCAATATCAGTGAATGAATAATAATTCTCTAAGTCTTATTATTTTCTTACTTGGCAAAAACATCAACTCTCTCTCATCAGCCTTAATAGTCACCAAATACTCCAGTGAGTCATGAGGCAGTGATGTGTACAATGTACATATCCCATCACTATCACATGTGTTCGAGGATATATTGTAAATTTCTTCATAATCTGTTAGTCACTGATGTAATGTTCACTACATAGTAATCAATTCTGTACTTGCATCGACCAATGTCTGAAGTATTAATCTATAACATATGGTCATCAAAACATATAATAATAATCATTTTTATTTAAATAAAATGATTAATAATTACCTGCCAAGTCCTGATTATTGTTTGACTACTTAAGTTTACTCCAACATCAATTATTATAGAAATAGTTGGTGCTAGTATATAACATAAAAAGTAAATGCAACAATCATAATGGTTTTACTTCAAATAAAACAATTTTTATCATACCTTGTCTATAAATAAATAATGTATCATACATAATTGTGTTGTCACTGTAGTTAAATTTTTGAATTGTAATTTCATATTCCTTTTGACTATATAATTCATTGCATTTGAAGGTTTCATTGCATATAGAACAATTTACTGGTGGAAAAATGTCAAAAACATAATTGCTTATGTTATAATAACTTCTGGAACTGATCTGAAGTTCAGTAAACACATTAAATGAGCCTCTTTCTTCCATTTCTTTCCAGCATTGCAGTTCTGTGAGTACTGACAATAAAGAAATGTGTCAACTTTACCTCTAATAGTATGCAGTAATTTTAACATTGTACTTAATAAGTGAACAGTCATTATTATTGTAGTAATGCAGATATTATTTTCTTAGGTTTATTCTATAGTCCTAGTATTATTGAAGGGGTGCCCAGAGAGCTGTAGGTCCCAGTAATGTTGTGCACCCTCTGAAACCACAACAAATACCCAAAAATTCCATTGGAAACCCCCTCCCCCCATCCACATACCAAAACACCTTCCGAGCCATTGTTAATTAGTGCAAATAACCGACAGAGTCATTTAACAAATGAAAGAGACATACAAAAATGCAAACTGTTTAATCAGTTATATTACAATGATGCCTGGATTAGTGTTATAGTATTAGCTAGTATTATACAATACAAGTATTCAATTTACATGTACTAATAGCAAATAAACTAATTGTAAATAAAAAACATGAAACTGAGTGAGGTGAGGAAAAAGTGAAAATGTATACCTGTGTACAAATGCTTACTAGGAAATTTGAACTTCAATTATATCTGAAATTGCTAAGTATATAAACACTATGTATTACCATCTGGATAGGTTGATATAAATATTGAAGTATTAAGTAGACTTTTTCCACACCAAATCTTAGAAATATTACTTTCTACAATGTCTCGTGTACTAGTGCATGCAATAGACGTGTAATTATACACAATTGGATTATGTCGCACCACATTAGTTACTAATATTACAAGGCCAAATTGAATTGAGTCAGTAGTAGTTATATTTAGCATAGAATAATTCATTCCCAATGCTGAATATCTTGCTATTGGAGTTGTGTCAGAGTTGATCCACCAGAATACTGTGGATAATCTGTTGGCTTGACAAGTGAACACAATATCTCCAGGACATCCAGAATAGAGTGAATTAGGACCAGATGTCGGTGACACTCTGTCACTTTCAATAACTACAACTATTCAAATCAATATGATTGACAATAATATTATAAAAAACTATAATGTATACCTACAGATATTAGTAGTGAAAAGACAAAATAGGACACAACATTATCTGCTGTGCTGTAGGATACTTAAATGCGCATCCACGATTGTTAAATACCCAGTCAAGATATGAAACTAAAAGTAGCGGGACTAGCTACGACTATTGATGCTGATGTCACACTTTTAATACATCCAGATTCACTTATCTGAAGTACTGCCACTGAATACAATACTCTCTATGTCAGTCCACACAGCTTATATTGTAGCGTAATAGCTAATTAGGCAAGTAAATTTCCATTTTCGTCATTTTCCCGTGTGCCAAAAAAAAAAGATTCTGAAGGAAACAAAAGACGTTTAATGCTAGTTCAGTGTTACTCTGATACCTTTTAATAACAAGCATTTTCTCACGCGACTGGGTACTGGCTGGTTGATCACAAAAATATTTTGTATTATTAACCCTCAGCGCGCATGCGCGAGATGGTTATAGGCGTCGTCCTGTTTGTCTGTTTGTCTGTCTGTCTGTCTGTCTGTCTGTCTGTCTGTCTGTCTGTCTGTCTGTCTGTCACGCTCTGATTTTGGAGAATACAGACAATTAACAGTTGATTTAGGTATGAACTTACTCAGGACGAAGATTTAGGACCTTTTATTGATTTTATTTCGGGCTAATCGTTGAGAAAACGCGAAGCTTTCAGCTCCCTGGTAAGTACCAGCTTTAATGGGCAACACCCCCTAGCGTCACGTCATAATCACGTGAGCGAATAATTTCTTGCAACCAGCGATGTAGTTTGATTTATGCTCAGGGAAGTTAACAGAGTTGAAAGAAGTAAAGTTTCGCGTTGAAAATGCGTATGGGTGAGTGTTTCAGGCTAGTTTAGCTTCTTCTCTTATGAAGACAGCGTTTCTATGTACCATTTTCATTGGTCGAACTATTTTGATGCCTCATTAAAATAGCTAACCATTGCTTGTTCTTTTGGAATGAGATTATACTGTAATAGCTAGGTAGTGTTTAATAGCGCTGAGGGTTCGCTACTTTGGTGCTTCATTGCTACCACAGTTTGCTAAAACCTATTCTCTTAATTGGATGCAATTGCCACGTTTGCAGGTCACACAAATTGTTTTACAAATGGCATTGCATAACTTAACATGCACGAGCAGAGACTTGAGACAATTTTATGATTACATACTTCCAGGGTACATGAAGTTTTATCCATTTTTCCAGCTTATTCAGGTTTCTTTCAGCTACATGAGGTTTATGGGCAATTGCTTGGAGTTTGTTAATTACTTGAAAGGTTCTAGCACATTTTGTACAAGAAGCTTCAACATAACTAAGTTATTGGATTTCACATCTTTTATAAGATGTCATCTGGAAACACGAATTCTTATGTTGAACCTCCAGACATAGAGTTACTATCCCAATAGAAGACCAAAATTCTACACTATACAATTTGTACAACTCCAAGCCACTACCCAGTACCAACAAACTCTATATGTTTAAATATGACATGCTTACAATATTATTACCATCCTGAACAAATAAGTTTAAAATTTAGAATTTACTGAGAGCTCTTTTCTTCAATTCGTGAGCTTATATTGAATATTGAAAATGCCATTAATATTGGCACTTTTAAGCAAGAAAACACATGTTTTATTAACATTTTACAGAGTGGGTACCTTAACTATGACATAATGGTGGGAGAATTTAAAAAAGTGCGATATTATTATGTGCTAAAATAGTGATTTCTTTATTCCCTATAAGTCTTGAATCTGCAGAACCTTTATTTTGAAAAAATTCATAAAGTGTACAGGCGAAATAGCTAACTAATATTAATTTCTCTTTTTGTACTGTAAATAGTAAGCACCTACAACAATTAAACTGTTGCACACTTGAAACAGTAGATTGACATAACAGATCTTGATTTTGCGTAAAGTATGTATAATTTTTTCGTTGATTGATTAGTTTTGATTTATACTTTATTCCCAAGTCAGTGAAGATATCCCACTTCATATACAACTACCTGGTGCTAACTGGAACAGGAATAGCTGTAAAAATCAAATCAACAAACATTTTATAGTTGTTTTATTTCCCAAGATACTATTCCGAGTACAGGTTTTTATGTTGTTCACACCTTGGATAAGTTTAGTGTTGGATTACAGAATTTTAAACAATGTTATCACAAATAGTGTAGCTGAAATTGTGATTTTACCGAGACTATAAACTACACTGTCTCCCAATGCTATTATTCCTGGTCATGCGTGATATAGTCCCGTTGGGAAACAACAATAGTCACAGTGCAGTAGAGATTCATAACTGAATCTGTCCTTCTAAATAAGTAGGAGAAACATCAAATGCTATGCACTCCATCTAAAACCCATCAACATCCATTGACAACAAAAAGTATGAAATAAATAAATAAGCAAAATAATAAACATTGTTTCAAAGATAGGTATGAATGCATAAACTCTTTAGTGTAAACAAACACACTTGTCCATGAGTCAATCACCAAAATTTTGACTTTGAGTATCAATTGGGAGAGCAATTCTTACTTTGATTTTATGTAACAGTGGTGATTGTAGTATATAAAATTGTGTGATGGACCTGTCACAAAATTAGCTTATCAGCACTTTGGATATGATCTTTCAAAATGGCTGACATAGCTTAACCCTTTATTACAATTACATGGAATAGTAGTTGCAGAAAGCAAGTCAATAAGTTTGAGCAAAAAGGACAGACTGATTAGAAATGAAAACAGGCAAGTTATATGGTAACAGATAAGGCTGATATGTATGGGTGAATGAAAATTGTATGGATCACATTATATAATATAGTAAATAGCGATTTGGTTATTATGAATTGGATGAATAGATTTAAAGGATGAATAATGACTCAATCAGTAGGTGTTTCTCTGTGCAGGTGTTGATAGTGTGGGGTGACCCATCACATGCAGCACTGGGCCAAAACTTAATTTCCTTAGATGTATTCTCTCTCTTTCACCGGCTTTTTTAAACAATACTGAATTAAAAATATTTTGTCGCCACTGGGAATCAAAACCATGTACCGCTTGTATAGCGCATATGACAACCAGACAGCAACATGTTTCTCCACTATTATAGGGGCTAAAAAAGGGGTGAAAATGTGAAATTCCTAATTTCATCACTGCAGGAGGTTCAAGTTTTTGCCCTGAGCAATATGAAATATGTAATTCAGTGTCAATTTTAGCGTAAATTGATAATCTTGAATGTTTGAAGTCATACCAAAACACTGACAAGATACAATCATTTACAGCAGCATGCACAATTACACTTGTGTCAGTGTTACTGGCGCTTACTGCAAGAGTATGCCTTCCACTCAGGATTACTCCACACAGAGACGGCCTCAGCAGGAACCAGAAAAACATATAAAGAGACAAAACTTCCTGTTATTTACTAAGTAGTACACTCACTACTCAGGGTTTCATACAGACTATGGGAGCCCTGGGATTTCCCTCCTCCCTGTATTTAGTTTTCCCCACTAAATTTCTTTATGCTGACAGAAATTGTTTTATGATGATCAGTACTAGTATGAAAAACTATAGCTTAATTACTCTACTGCTAGTTTCTTTTAAAATGTCAAACACATTTTCAAAATCATGACTATATAGTTTTGGTCCTTCAATAGCAATTTGTAATAGTTTGTCTGAGCTTTCATGTAATAATGTTTCATAGTCATAATTACCATTTTCATGTGGCTATAATATTTTTGTGACTTCACAAAATTTCCACCCCCCACCCCACACACAGTGTAAATCTCCTTATATGAATCCCTGCTACTAATCAGAGCTTCCCTATGTTGTGGCTTAGAAAAGAGAAACAGTGGTGTCTTCCTGACGAATATCCCCAATTTTTTTGGTCAGACTCAAGAAATTAACATAATTAATTATGTGATTAGCTCAAATTGTAGTAATTATTTTACATAAAAATTAATTTTTTCATTTTTTATAAAATTATAGATAGAATATAGTTAATGTTGAATTAATATCATCCAAAGAGTTTGTATTTATTAAACTCAAAGCAAAGTATAGCAGTATAAATTATTTTTAATATTGGATTCGAATTCATGTCAGAATTACTTAACATGCTTTATTAGCGTCATTTTAACTATAAATTTTATTACATTGAAATAATTAATTATTTTATTAAGAAATTTAGCTAAGCAGACATTTCTTTTATCTGACATTAACTCCACAATAAAAAAAGGTTAATCAATAATAGAAATGATGCACAATACACGTATTCTATAAGACATAAAGTTATGATAAAATAATCGGGTATTTAGGAGAATAATAAATTGAAATCTGAGGATAATCAGTTCATGAGCTTTTTTCTCTCTCTCTCTTTCTATACAACAAGGACATAAACATTTAGAAATGTGGTTATCAGGTAGATCTTCATTACTTGACTAAAGTAGCTGGGTTTGTGTTGGCCATTTGATTATTTTACTTTAAAACATTTTTTGAAATACTGGGAGCGCTGTCAGCTCAGGCTCAGAGTCAGCAAGTGTAGTTAATATTTTACAAAGTGGGTACTTGATGGATATAATGGTGGAAGAATTTATATGATAAATAATAATTTCTTCATTCCGTATAGGTCTGAATCTGCAGAACATGTATTTTTTTTAAAATTAATATAATATGTACAGTTAAGGCAAAATATGTGTTGTTTATGTTGTTCACACCTTTTGGAAGCAATTATCACAAGAAGTGTAGCTAAAATTCTATAAACTATGCTGACTCCCAATGCTATTATTCCTGGTCATGATATAGTCCCATTGGGAAACAGCAATGGTCGTATAAGTGAAGTAGTAATTTAACTATTGATATGCAAGATTTAATGGTGTATTTCAAAAACTTATCTCACATCAAAAACTTGAAAGTGAGAAAGAGGATGCAAGTTTATGCAACATTCAGGACTGTACTTTCTGTTTAATCATGGGAAACAATATCACAGTCGATTGAATAAAACACACCTCAATTAGCTGTAGGTGTCACTGTCACATAAGAATTGCACTTTGCTGCATTCGCAAATGCACTTTAGTCTTGTTCATGATGGCTATTCCATGTCGCACATAATATATCATCATATACTGTGATTTAGTGTAATTTACTACTTGCATTTGTAAAGTGGAGGTGCATAAATGTAAGAGAAAAAGTATAAGCTCATGGAAAACAGAACAATGGCATTCTGTTTCAATAAGTACTTTGAAATTGTAACTGTTACAGCACCGTAAGGAGCGTGTCTAGTGTAGGGAGAAATAAATGCCTCAGTCATATTGCACATGACAGGCATTAAGATTTAAAGTGCAGAGTTTCAGTTAACACCTTCTGCACATTTATGATTCACTAAGAAATGTGTTCCAACACCACTAATAGCAAATATTGACAACACTTAATGCAAAATTATTCATTAGAGAATAGATTATAATAAATACATTACATTATGATGACTATCGTAATGACAAATAAAACATTTGAATGAAGTCAACCATTTTAAAAGCTGTCCTTCCAATTAAGTTGGAGAAACATCATATGCTATGCACTTCATTAAAAACCCATGATATTCAATAGACATACATGCATTTACAACAAAAAGTATGAAATAATAATAAATAAACTATTTTAAATGTAGCTACAAATGCAATTAAACTTTATATTCTAAACAAACACACTCACAAAAGCAAGTAAAACATTTTATTCTAAACGTACTCACCATAATGCAACGACACACTATTCTACATACCGCCAAACAAGCAAATATAGCTAAATACTAATCTAAATACACTCACAAACACCTAAACACTTTATTCTGGACATTCTCATAAACACAACTGAACACTCAACTCTAACCACACACACAAACACAACTAAACATCTTAACTGTGTAGTAGACCATGTCATGTAAAATTGTAAGGCTGGCATCTGGAATTTAATAGCTATGAAGATCAAAAAACCAAACATTTCTAGTTGGTTTTATTTCCAAAATTTCCCTCAGGTTATAAGATGTTGTTCATGCCTTGGATACGTTAGTGTTGAATAATAACTCCTTGGAAATTATTGCAAAAAGTGTAAATAACAAAATAACGATTTCACTAACACTGTGAACTATGGTGGCTTCCAATGCCACTTATTATGGGTCATGACATACTCCCATTAGTCATGTAAGTGCAGTTGCAATTAATTATTGATTATAGGATTTAATGGTGTATTTCAAAGACTTATCTCACATCAAAAACTTAAAAGTGAGAAAGAGGATGCAAGTTTAAGCAACATTAAGGACTGGACGTTCTATTTCATTGTGGGGATAATATCATGTTTATTGAACAAAAGACACCTCAATTAGATACATATGTGTAGAAGTCACTGACACATTAAAATTATACTTTGCTATATTCACAAATACTTTAATCTTGTTCATTGTAATGCTATTCCATGTGGCACATATACCACTATGTACTGTGATTTTGTGTAAAAATTTACTTCTTAGATCTAGTAAAGTGGAGTAATAAATAGGAAATATACACGGATCCACACGTCAATTCCTCCCCCAGAAGTGAAGCCCTAAGGGTGAGAGGTCCCACCCGGATCCGTCCTAGGACAGGAGCTCCGCCCCTACGGTAAGGCCTCCCACACTCTTAGCTCTGCCTATTTGCAGTGAAGATATCGACTGTGGAATAAACCACTTATTACACTCATCAGATTGATATTGTGAGATATTTCACTCCCAGGCTTTATTTTCACTTGCCTCTGGCTCCTGAAAATAAATTAACCTGGTCATGAAATATTTCGCCATATCATAATCTGACTCATGTAATAAGTACTACATATATATTATATATAATATATAATATATATAACTTTCACTATCAGATAATAACTTCTTCATTTTATCAAAATTCAACCAATGACTTGTGGTAGAATGAATCAAAAAATGAAAAGAACATTCCATGACCTTCATGTATGTACATGTATTCAATGTGTACATATATAAATCCTTCATATAGCTAATGAACATTGTGTAACATCAATGTTGGTAGAATTTTATTATTGAACTCTACAATAGTATACATCATAAAGTCCATGACTAATTATATGCACAGTGATTACATCACTAGCTATATATAGCAGATCTTTCATTTCACTTGTTTTAGTCAGTACATTCTATACTAATTTTAAGGTAATTATATTTTCATGTCCAAAAAATTAAAGAATTCCCAATTTAAATACAACTGCACCTGGTACAGATTGCACCACAAACATGTTGTTTTACACTTAAGTAGCTAAACATGAACAACATCAAAGTCTCCATTGTACAGATTGCACCACAAACATGTTGTTTTACACAGAAGTAGCTAAACATGAACCACATCAAAGTCTCCATTGTATTTTAGAAAAGATATTATATTTATAGTTTGGTGTTTCAGTTTTAAGCAAATTGTGTCATCACATTTACTAAATAAACCAATATATAGTCACAGAAGATGTGTCAATAAATACATAAATTTCACCTACAAATAACACTGCTATTTTCTTCAAATTTGTTCGCTAAACTCTAGTTAAAAATTAATAAATCTGATTTACTAGATCAATTTCAGTATAGAATTAGTAATTATTAAAAACCAAATTTAAAGCAATCTTAAAAAACAGCCAGTATTCACTTCAGATCCCAACTACATATGTAATAATAAAAATGATATTTATACTTTCATCTTTTATTAGTGACCTAATTAAAATTATTTTGTTGTGTTCACAGCAACAATTGAAAAATACTGTAAGTCATTTCCTACATTCTGAGCATAATTTACACTATTACCTAACAGGGTTTCAAAGAGAAGGAGGGGAAACCTGTTATTCCCCACCCCAAGTGAAATTCACACTCCCCAAAACAATTGCCAATGTTACGGCTAATCAGCTACAATATTACAATAGCAATAAAAAAAGTGACCATCACAGTAATTTTAAAGCATGATCAAGTGATCATTGTTTTAATTTGTTTTATAATTAGGATTATATTTTTGGAAACCATCAATGACTATAATTAGTCATGCCTACTTCTGTTCTGTTAACTTATTTCAAAATCTAAATTTTTAAATCACCTCTAAGTAGCAATTCCAAATTGAAGCATGATACACTTAGATAGAATGAAATCTTGGTTAGTGATGAAAACATTAACATCTCTAGACAACATTTTCAGTATATTAAACAGAGTCAAAGTACCTAATGAAATAGGCAATTTGTCCAGCTAATTGCTCAGACTATAAATATATTTGAGGTAGCTGTCATCTGCATCTATATAGAGAATCCATCCTGTTTACTCTTTTTTCAACTTGTTTTTAACTATCACTGATATTGCATTCAAATGCTATACAACATAGTTGATAATGTTTGTGCCCTATTTTCTCTTTGCAGAACTACTATTGGCAGGCAAGCTAGTGTATTGGACTAAGTGATGCTATAAGTGAACTGTAATTATATTGACAAATTTTGTGGCAGTTAATGGAAGTGATAGAGTGTCACTGACGTCTGGTCCTAATACACAGAACTCTGAATGTCCTGGAGATATTGTGTTCACTTGTCATGCCATAAGATTACCAGTAGTATTTTGGTGGATCAACTCTAACACAACTCCAATAGCTAGATATTCAGATGTAGAGAATATCCATTTACCAGTGAATTTAACTACCACTGATTCTTTACATTATGGACTTGTAATAATACTCACCAGTGTGTTACAACATGATCCAACACTGTATAATTACACTACAATAGCTTGCATTAGTACAGAAAATCTCTTAACAAGAAATATCTCTCAAATTTGGTGCGGACAAAGTTTACTAAATACTTCATTATGTTTATCAAGATATCATGGAGGTAGTTATATAGATAATAATTATACTATTCTCTGAAAGTGTACAGTAATGCTTTTAAAACAATATAGTAATAACGGAGTACAAATCAATGAGTAAATTAATAATTTATACTTGCCGGCTAAATTTTAAAGACTAAATATGAATATATGTTCAATCTATTGGTGATAAATATATGTAGTCCAAAGCTGTTGATGAAGTCATTTTGTCATGACTATTCTTACACCATTGGTTCAACCGTGCAGAAAAAAAAATTATTACAATTTCTTTATCATTTTCTTTTACTTATTTTATATATTCTCTTTCTTTCATACTAATTGATTGACATAGCACATGGCAGAATGCCTATGTGTTAAGCAAGCGGTCCTAGGTTTGATTCCTGGTTTCCTGGTGACTGTCACATATTGTATAATTCTGTGTTGTTTAAAACAAAGAATGTGACAATGGAGAATGATTCATAATAAATCAATTATTTCTATATAACTATTAATGTACCTATTATTTTGCTTATCATTATATAATGTGAAATACTTGTATTACTTTCAGATCTGTCAGAATTGCAATGCTTCAAAAGACAAAGTGTGAAAGAACAGGTCACATTTGATATAATCATAGAGATTCAAAACAAGTCCAAAGATTATGATATTAAAGATTATGTCATTGACATTTCTCCATCAGTAAACTGTTCGATATATCAGCAAACAATCAAATGTAATGAACTTAACAAAGAAACAGAATATGGAATTAAAATCAGAAAATATAACTACAGTAATTATAGAATTATTGTTGATAGATTATTCATTAATCCACGAGGTATATACAATGATTTAAAATTAAATTCTCACAGTACTATATCAGTAATTCATCCTTTTATTTTAAATATATTATACCTATACATATTCATATTTTGCATTCTAATCAGATTCGAGCAATCATACTATAAGAATTAATGAAGGATCAAACAACAACATCACCATAACTTGGACACATCAGGTAATAACTATTGCATTTAAGTTAAAGGATATAACAATTGGTATATTGTGCATTAGATGAGAACTTCAGAAACCACTCGATGTGTGTATAGGATTGACTACTACATAGTCAACATTACATCAATGACAAGTGAAACATATAATAAAATATATAATGTATCATCGGAAGCATGTGATGGTGAGACATGTTCATTGTGCACATCACTGCCTCATGGTTCTGGAGATTACTTTGTATCTGTTATGGCTGCTGATAAATTATCGTTTCTATCTGGTATGTAAATATTTTATAGGTTTAATTATTAAATTAAAAATTATTACTTTAGCATCTTGCAGAGAAAATAACAATAACTTGATTTATTTGTCTTATTTTTTATATCACACAATAGTTTGCCAAATACAGTGGAAATGAAATTAATCAAATACCATGTGGCTGGAATGTTTTTAAGACACATCATAAATATTAATTATGGCATACTTCAAATACAAAGCAAAAATGTGGTCTTTCTGTATTGTAGTGCATGATTCTACAATATACTTAATAGTTATATATTTTGCAGTTAAAGTAAATTTAGCTCGCCCTTTGAAAATGATTACCTCTCAGCCATCAGCACCAATGTTATCAACAGCAGATAATTCTATTGTCAGTGCTCCAACTGCTCTCTCAGATGCCTCTGTTGCAAGCACTGCGAAGACTGCTGCTACATTCAGTGATATTATACATGTAGTTATATTGTCCATTGTGAGTGTATATAATATATTTTTAGTTGGATTACTTATTG
>WLWI01001785.1_pt1 | contig 18535 bp, 8 predicted proteins | sample 6701501 | NCBI WGS metagenome assembly WLWI01 (sample SAMN12718690, study PRJNA515312) | sponge metagenome | isolation source: marine sponge | host: Mycale hentscheli | place: New Zealand: South Island, Marlborough, Capsize Point | collected 2014-11-01
ATATAGATCCTGGAGTTCCCTACAATATTAGTATATCGCCAATTAACAGCAGAGGTCTTGGATTGCCAACCATTATGATATTCTTCACAAAAGAATTAAGTAAGTTGTTTTATAATAAAATTGTGTAGTCTATTGTATGTTGCATTTTTAGAGCCACTTCTTTCTCCAACCATTACAAGCCTCCAACGAACATCATCAACAACTGTTACTATATCCTGGGAAGCCTTATCTTTAATAGAAGCACGGGGCTTTGTACTGAATTATACAATATATTATCACGCTTCAATTACTGTAAATGAGCCCCAAGCTAACACAATGTCTATAACTGTGGATCGTAACACAACTACTATCACAATAGATCATTTGGATGAACATTTGTCGTACTCAGTTCAAATATCAGCAAATAATCTAGCAGGACATGGAGTACTCAGCCTGCCCCTATCTGTATCATCAACAAGTATGTTTTTAACTTCAAAAAATTTCATTTAATTCAACTGTGTCATAGCAATCTGTCATAGAATAATTAGCTGGAGGTACTATCTCGACACCCACTTTAAACCCTTGCATCATTCATAACAAAATGCTTTTCACCGAACAAAATGTGATAACACAGTATCAAGCTGAAGTCATAATCAATGTTTTAATGACTTCAATTTCCAATTTTATTTGTTAAATTCTTCCAATTTGACAACTGCAATGCTAAATTCCCTCCATTCATTATCTCTTCATACTAAAAACGTTCCTGCATTTAGCTTCTTCTTCTTAATTATTTTCTTATTAACTCCAGAGGAAGTTATGTCTAATTGAGAGTTAATATAAGTATTCATTAAAAAAATAGGTATTATGCATATAAGTATGCAAACTGCAATGTTGAGGAAGCAACTTTTATTGAAAACCAAACTGAGTTAAGAAAACATCCCATTTAAAAAATAAGAATTCAATTGCTATTACATTAAATGCATTAATCTTCACATTTAAATTTGTGAGTAAAACTGGTATAAATACACGTATTCAAACTAGCTTCATTATAGCCAAACCAGCAAGGTGATACAAATAGTAAAATAATTAATGACAACAGTTTTTTTCCTTTTCAATTATTATCTCCTGCGAATTATTTTAAAGTTTAACTTTGATATAGCCATACTTACATATACTGAAGATTATGAGTTCACTATTCATGACAGTGACATCATACAAATGCAAACAAAGCCAAATTGAACATGTAAACAGTAATATTCAATTATTATGAAATTTTAATCGACAAACAGACCTGTGTTAAATAGTCTGCCTGACTCATCAGCTACAAAAAGTTAGTAAGAAGTGTGTAGCTTAAGAAACCATTACATAGCGTCACACAAAGTAAAAAATATAAGGAATTAGCACAAAAAATATTATATCCAGATTGAGACATTATTTGCAAAAGTTTGTAAATACAGTACTTTTTCTCATATTTTGTTATAATACTAAATTGCATTTACCTACAATATTATGTGTGTATGTATTTTTTTAATTGCGATTGAGTTGGGATTGAGAATAAAAAATTTGTGTATTATTTTATAGATACTGCCACAATACAGCCAGACAATACTAGGAACATAAATATTACAGTTGTGATGATTTCTGTACTAATTTGTCTTGTCTTCATCACTGGAATAATATTATCAGCTACAATAATTGTAGTATACAAAATGAGAGGATGCCGGTAAGATATAAATTTCATATTCTTATGTATACATTGTCACACAAATGCATTATTAACTCTTGAAAGTTTGGTATATAATATTGTATGCAAGATAAATATACGACCATGTATTGTATAGCAGTTTAACATAATAATTATGTATTGTACTAACATTTAACCAGAATTTAGTTTGATTTTCTCTATTCTAGAAAAACTACTACCACTAAAGTAGCCACTGACCTTACAGACAGAGAATATGAAGTAATTGATGATAGTAAAAATAAAAGTTCAATCAAGAACAATAACTCAAATCTCAGTGAAGACGTCAATATGCATCACTGTGCTGCTTATGGTGAAATCAAGACAGCTGAACCAAGTCATGAATCCCCAAACACTTTTGAGAGCAATGTTTACGAAAAAGTACAATAAAATAAAAATAATTATCAGCAAAAAAAAGTTACGTTTTTGTCATGCTTCATTTATTGTTTAAAATTATACAATTTTATGATGTTCCTCAATATTGTTTTACAAATCAGTTAAGTTCTTTTTAAAGTGATTCTATTAGATTTGGTATTGGCTAATCCTACACTGGTTTGATTTATCTCGAGATTGGACAGAGAATTGTGCATATTGCTTATATATTTCATGAGTTTATTGCAATATTAGATGAACATTTTAGGGTGCTTCAATTAGATTAGCTATCTTCACACGAACGCTGATATAACGGAGCCTAAGTTAAATCAGAAATTGTGCATATAATCTTTCTCTCCCTACATCCCTCATTCACTCTCTCTCCCTCTTTCTTTTCCTCTCTCTCTAAATATATACATATTATATAATTATCCCAATCCTGGAATGAAGTTCAAGCAACACAGCTATTTAATAGTGGGATTAAATTGATTTTTCTCGGTATGCAGAAGTCATATCACTAAAGCTAGCTGTAATCATGTGAAAAATGTTCAACTATGTTTTAAATGAATCTGTAAACAACAATTAAAGTATTTTACCATCCAGCACTAAAGACATAGTGTCTCATCATCTTATTATCTGGCCTCTAATCAGATCAAATCACTCTCAACCCACAATACCCCAATAAAGGACATTCCCAGATTATGGACAAGTCAAAGCAGAAGTAGAGACCAGTGAACCACATAACAAAGTTATAATCTAATGACTACCACATTCCAACAATACATCATGCGCATTAGGAAAGAGAGTTTTCAACTGGGTTTGACTGAATCCTCCTCTGGCAGGTCTAACTCCTCACAAGAGTAGAATGTAGAAAATGTGGGAAGGGTATGACTTTTGTATTTGATAGTTGTATAAACAAAATAAAAACAAGCTAGGAGCAGGTGTGTACATGCATGTCAGTAGAAATTATGTGGCTATATCAAGCAATGTGTACACACAATGCATTTCATATAAATAATACTAAGTATCAGCAGAAAGTTATATGTGATTTTTTTTGTTCATTTGCTTCCTTTGGTTGTTGTTGTTGTTGTTGTTTTTTTACTAACTACGTCAACTGAAAGTTAACTCCCATACACAGTTAGCTACACTAATCTGCTTCAATCAAAGTGTACAAATCCTGTAATAAATAAATTACCAAAATGGATGCACATTATTAGTGAAATGCTGAGATTTGACTGAAAGTGTCTGAAATAAGACGGTGGTGAATATGGGGGTGAAAAGCCTGAAGGATTTTCAATGACAGAAACTGTCAAGAATTTGGCACTGTCATAAGTGTGTGTAGATAGGTGGAATCACTGTACTACTTATAATTAACATTTATGATAGAGGGGAAAAGATTAATAACGCATTTTAACACCATTAATATCGTTGCATATATATACGACGAAACGTACCTGGTGAGGATAATAAGAGTGCAGTGTTCAGGGAAGAAGTACAGGGGTTGGGTGGCTTAACTAGTGTCGCATAAGCCCCCTTTGTTCAGAATAATTTCTCTTTTTTTCATAGCTAATTAATTTCTCACCATTAAGTGGAAAAGAGCAGTAAACCTTTATGTCATTTTAAGGTAATGGTGGACCAACTTTGTAGTATCAGTGTCAAAGCAGACACCCTTTGGTGTCTTTTCAAGCCTTCTTTAGCCTGGTAATTGGTGTTTTCTGTTTTCTTTTTATTTCATTCATTAATAAATTGAATATAAGCTATGTAATTTTTTGTAGTCTTGACAATTATAACTACATTCATCATTATTTTTATCTGTGTCTTTCAGTAAAATTTTAATAAATCAGATTCATTTGTTTTTTATTTAATGACTTGTACACTCATTTTGTACGTACAAAAATTTCTTTGTAAAATATTTTTAAGCAATTCTTTCTTCCTCATTTTAGCAGTTCCTTTATCTGAGTTCTGAATGGTCACATAATTATTGGATAAACGAATGTAATCTTGTTAATAATAAAACATTTTCTAAATAATATAGAATTCAATTTTTTTTCTCTGTACTGGAATTTGTGGCCTCATTTACCACATCCAGAACTCCTGGAGGTCCAGGTATGAAAAAGAGAATCCTGGCATGTAGCCAACAAAGTGAATTCTCTAAAATTGTGTGCTTTCCAGTTCAAATTTCTGCCTAGGCCCTGCACGCCACCTTAGTCTCGCGTAAACCCTTTACCAATCGCTACGAAATGGCAAACAGGAAGGAGCCGCTAAAATCATCTTTTATCAGTGCTAAAATATCGGATTCATACCGCATGCGTGCGTGGAAACCTTATCCCGTACTACGCAGCATACACAACTTGTTCTCATCATAATATTGGGCGGAGACCAAGTGACTCCACCCGAGCCCCGCCCAACTTAAAGGACACCTAGCTACGGGGAGGTGAACTGTCGTGATCGAACTCCCCTCCTCGGCAACTATGGGTCTTGCTAACTTTGTGTATTTGGCTGGATTCTTCATTGTTGTGGTTGACGGAGAAGGTATTTGTTATAGTCCACTAGAAAGCTAGTTTTATAGCTAGTAGATGAATAAGTAAAACGCCTTACAGTGGTTGTGGCTGTGCTCTAGTGTAGCTATAGCTGAGTACAAAATGGTTTATACGTTGTCAAAGACTTAAACTTTTTAGAGAATCAGTACTGACCATTTCTGCTGGCAGCATGGGGAATCACCACTCTATAACTAAGAGCAAATCAGTAACTGATGTTAGTCTTGCAATACAACAATTTAAACATGAAAAGATAAGGACATTGCTCAGCTATCCCAATAAAAATTACTACAGTATTTATATGCATGCATCCAATAAAAGTATAAAAGTATAATTCATTCAAAGGTCAACAGTATTACAATAAAATGACAATTTTTGTCTGAAACTTTCGCTATTATAGTTAATTAAAACTTATATTCGTGGGACAATAAGATGGCTATAGTTATAACAAATGTTGTCCAAAATTTTTCACCAGAATTACCTGTTCAGAATCAATACTGATACTAGTGCAGTTCTAATTGATATTTTAATTTTGCTTACCTACAGAAACAAGCTAGACTATAAATTACTATACTAACACAGAAGTGCCCCATATCTTTTTTTATTGATACACTGAAATTAAAGGTGATTGAATGTAAATTATAGTGATAATTGATTCCCCAGATTGTTTTTCTAATTAAACAATACTAAATAGTGTCATCCGTGTGTATTCAAATATTAATATGAAGACTACTTGGGTAGCATATAAATGGTATGACTATTTTTTTATCTTTTCTGTAAACTCATTCTAGCAAGACTTGACAAAACTATTTACTATTCAGCAATAAAGAGTATATTAGTCTGCATTAATATAGAGCTAAAAATGCTGATTTATGACAATCTCAGAGTTGAGCTTCAGAAAGTATTCCTGTAGCAATATTTAAAGAATTGTTGGACCATTTAAACTCTGTAAGACCTCTATCAAGTTCACCACTCTAGAAATTGTACACTTTGGGCTTATATTATAAGCCCAAAGTGTACAATTTACTCTTTTTTGTTGCTGAATTCTAAGCTTCAGAAAGTGTTCCAGTAGCCATATTTTTTTTAAAAAAGTAAAAAAAAGTACACCAGTGCACTCGTTTGAATTTTTTGATTATAAGTTAACGAATAAAAAAATTGGATGGTTATATTAGATAATTGACTGTTTAAAATGATAAATTAGTATGGTCCAAAGCCAAGAATTCTCAGCTCCGACTGTCAAAGAATTGAAACGCATCATTATAAATATACATATTATAACTTGTTAAACTCTATTAACACTTTATATTTTCATGCATTAAGTTTCAAAATAACTTGTATTCAGAAACTTTCCTGTTCCAATGTCACCTACATTATCTTTATCATTCTTTAACTTCACACTTATCCTCAATACCTGAAGTACAATAATGTGTATAACTCTAATTTATTGAGCTCTACTATTAGCATAAACTTGTGTTGTTATCTTGAGGTGTGTCAATAGTGGACTTCAAACCGGATATCTATCCAAGTGTAAGTACAGCAATTTCTGTGGAAGATATTGGAGAACTACTAACTCAACATTCCAGTAATACTGATGAAGTATTGGCGTGTAGGACAGACAAGACACCTTGTTGTAGTTCACAACTTAATAGGTTTGGTGACTGGACTTATAACAATGGAACAATAATTGGGAATCGTGCTAATATGGAAATAGATTATTTCAGAAGTAGAGATGACAATCAAATGATTTATCTCAGTCTCAGAAGTTCTGCAACTAATCCACCTACTGGTGAATTCTGCTGTGTAATACCAGATTCTAGGAATGTTGTGCAAACAATGTGCATAGACTTAGGTAACTTACTTTTCTTATTCAAGTTACTACTGCTTGTATTATAATATACTTTCTTTTAGCTGAATAGCAATTAGTTTTGTCAAGTCTTGCTAGAATGACTTTACAGAAAAGAATAAAAACATGTTCATACCATTCATATTAATATTTGAATACACACGGATGACATTATTTTGTATTGTTTAATTAGAAAAATAATCTCGGGAATTAATTATCACTACAACATACATTTAATGACCTTTAATTTCAGTGCATTAATAAAAAAGACACGGGAGGGGGGGGGGGTCCTTCTGTGTAAGTAGCAAAAACAGTACCTGTAATAATTTATGTTTTATAGTCTAGCTTGTTTCTATAGGTATATTGATTAGAACTGCACTTGTATCAGTAGTGATTCTGAACAGATAATTCGGGTGAAAATTTCAGACATTTGCTATAACTTTAGTCATCTTATTGTCCTATGAATATAAGTTTAATTGATTATAATAGCAAAAGTTTCAGACAAGAATTTTTATTTTATGGTAATATTGTTGACTTTTGAATGAATTATACTTTTATATTTTTATTGGATGCATGCATATAAATACTGCAGTAATTTTTTATTGGGATGGCTGAGAATTGCCCTTGTCCTTTCATGGTTAAATTGTAAGCTATTGTACTGCAAGACTTAAACATTTATTACTGATTTGCTCTTAGTCAAACCCTATACTTTATAGAGTGGTGATTCCCAATGCTAGCAGAAATGCTCAGTTAAGTTATTCTCTCAAACATGTTAAGTCTTTGACAAATTATAAACCACCACAGGGCAAAAACTTGAATTTCCTGTAGTAACGTATTTAGGACATTTCATGCTTTCACCACCTTTCCTGTACAGGATAGGGCTAAATTCCCTGTAGTGCAGGGCGTTTATTCCTATCTACTACAGGCAAGTTGGTGAAAGCATGAAATGTCCTAAATACGTTACTACAGGAAATTCAAGTTTTTGCCCTGTGCACTTTGTCCTCAGCTATAGCCACACGAGAGCACAACCATGGCAAAGCCACTGTAAGGCTTTAACTCATTCATCTACTAGCTATAGCTAGCTGTCTAGTGGACTATAACTCACGTACCTTGTCCGTCAACCACAACAATGAAGACTCCAGCCAAGTACACAAAGATAGCAAGACCCATAGTTGCCGGGGCGAACACTTCGACCAAAACAGTTCACCTCCCCGTAAGCACCTTATGTTGGGCGGGGCTCGGGTGGAGTCACTAGGGGTCCGCCCAACTTTACTGGTTTTAATTAATTTTAGCTTGACCATGAAAAGCTAAGTAATTATGCTGCATAGGTTTCCTCCGTTGTGCCGTATGAATCCGATATTTTAGCGAATCCTTTTCTTTTTTCTTTTTGAGACTTCATAACGATTGGTAAAGGGTCTACGCGAGAGTGAGGAGTTAACTATTTTGGACAGTTCTCTAAGGTATTTCTAACAAAAAGTAGAGGTCAAAGGCCATGCCAGGGATTCTCATTTTTATGCCTGGACCTCCAGGAGTTCAGGATGTGGTAAATAAGGCTACAGATTTCAGTGCATAGAATAGAATTATTTCATTATTTTGAAAATATTATTTAATTCCAAGATTACATTCTTTTATGCAATAACTATATGACTGGTCTGAACTGAAAGGAATGAACTGCTACAATGAGGAAAAAAAATGCTTAAAATAATTTACAAAGAAATTTTTGTATATTAATGAAATGAGTGAATAAAATCAGTTAATTAAATCAAGAAAAAATGAAAATGATTTATTAAATTTCACTGAATGACACAGATAGTCTAATAAGTGTAGTCAATTGTCAAGACAGCAACAATAATACAAAGAAAAAATTACTTATAATAGCTACCGTCGAAATTCATTCTTAACTACTACGTTGATACTTATAATGAAGACAATCTATTTTTTTAACTTATAGTATTGATAAAGTTTATTTATAACATAACTTTTCGGCTTCAAGAAGCCTTCATCAGTTGTTCATCAGTTGTTATAATTAAACTTTAACATTACTCGATAAGTTCAAAAATAAATTACTGTCTTCATTGAAAATTACTTACGGATATATTCAATTTATTAACGAATGAAAAAAAAGAAAAAAAGAAAAAGGAAGCAACCAATTATAGTACTAAAGGAGGCTTGAAAGACACCAAAAGGTGTCTGCTTTGACATTGATCATACAAGCTTTGTCCACCATTGCCTTAAAAAGACATCGATGTTTACTGTTACTTTCCACTTAATGGTAAGAAACTAGTGGTGTGCTTGAGCACAAATGGCGAGCGAGCCTTAAACTACACTATTGTTATTCAAACTACTAAAATAAAGTCGAGTTGTTAAATTACGCATATACGGTAAAGGGGTTTCAATGCCATAGTAACCACTCCCCTCAACTGTTTGAATTGAAAAAGAAGTAACAAAATCAAGTCACGTTATTTAAAAATTTCTTTGTGATATTCTTAATAGTAGTTGTAACGCACAATACTTTCACACAACTGAACATACCTACGCAAGACTTACCTTCGTGGTTCGTCTAGTGGACAATGAATCAGAATTGTCAAGTAAATGCTGTTGAGTAGTGCTTATAACTGTGACAAACTTACCACCGCCACTAACTCGAATAGAAATGGAGCTCCCATAAGTTTTTGAGTTTTAACTGCACCCGCAAAACAATTCAAAACCGTAAACAATTCAATTTCTAAGGTGATACGGGTAATGGTCGCTAAACCAGAGGATTCTGTTTAGTGAAGTTTGGGACGGGGTCGAACATCGAGCGAACACAAAAATACGGAGGGTCAAAGTACAAAATGACATACATACGTCCAAACATATATATAAATACATAAATAAATAAAGAAACATCCCTGATGTTTGATTATTGGCGCGAGCGTAGCGAGCGTGGTGGTATTCTGGTATTCTTCAGCACAATTAGCGAGACAGCTATAATTTAGCTATATTTCAGCTAAAAATATGAAGTAAGGAAGATTTACTATTACATTTACTTCAACTTTAATCCCAGGGCCGTAAATAGAAATTATGAAAAGAGGAGGCAAATAATTTTTAGTTGCTAACCATACCCAGATTTATAGCCACAAAAATGTAGAAGTTTGTAATGACATTACTGCAAATATGCAAATAAAAAGAATAAATGAAATCATCAGTCAATCTTGAATGCAATATATAGCAATTTGTCTTGTTTCCAGAACGATTCCACAATTGAAGCGCATGTTCTAAATGTAGGGTTCTACCAGAATTGATGCAACCAAGTGCCGAATCCGGCCGACTCTCTGTCATAGTTACTAAGTCATGCACACTGAATCATCATTCACAATTCCGACAGGAAGTGCAAGAAGTAACGTGAAAATTGAATAAATTGTACAGGCCAGAACTGTAGCACAAAATAAAAGAGGGCTCTCTTGGTACGAAACCTTATTGTCCATGATATGATCAACTAACAAGAAGTACACCCAAAATTAATAGCAATGGCCATTCTTGGTTATTTTCCTGGCCCACTGTCCTTGCTTACTAGATACTAGTCAATGTAGCTAAGGAACATGCAACTTCAGCTAAAAAGCTAAGCTAAGGCTACAAAATAGTTTCTTACTACCTTTCCTATTCTTAAAAATAGGCACCTTAATTTTTTTTGGCCATGGTTACCCTCCAGTCTTCCTCCAACAAAGTGAGAACTAAAAATCTTGGAGAGGGGATTTCCAATAATTATAATAACCAATATATTTGACTGGCAAGTACCCTGCCACACAGTGGCGCTTGACGTATTACAAAGTAAGAATGCAGTAGCACAAGTTATTTTGCTCAGTTATCATTCTCTACCATTCATTAAGGTTACATATAATGGTTCCATGAATGTAAGTCTTGAAATTCACACCAAATTCTTTTCAGGTTTATTTTATACTTGCAGGAGTGTTGTTTTTGTGTGTAATTCCTCTCCTGCTCTCTTTTTTTCTGAACTATCTGAGCTTTTCTTCTACCCCACCTCTCCTATCTTCAGCTCTTCTTCTTGAGTCATGGGACCCCCTTTTCCTTTGTCTATCTCTCCTGCATTTCTGTCCTACTTTGAGAAACTTTTGTCTTCTATCGCATTTTAGCCTTTCTTTTGAAAACTAACCCCCGCCTTTACTCGTCGATTCCACCCGCTTTTTAGTTACAATTAATCGCTCGCCTTTTTGCCTTCTCTTCCCTTCCATTTTAAGCCTACACCACTTACCTCACCGATTCCATCAGCTTTTCAGTTACAATCAATCGCCTTTTACGTTCTTTTCCGTACTTTCGCCTTTCTTTTAAAACCTATGCCGCATTCCATCGTCTATTGCACCCGCTATTTAGAAATAACCAGCATGTTCTACTCAATGTGACAACACTTTACCTACGGTAAAGTCTAAAGCTCATGAATTATTCATGAATACACACACCATCGGTCGTAGTCGTCGTCGCCGTTACTGACACACAAGCATATTATTATATAGTGGTGATCATCACGTGTAGCTATATCATGCTGAACTGAATCGCTCATACCACTTTGCCAGAGTTCTTCGTTAGTTGTAACAATGCTAGTGTAAAGTGATTTCTGTAACTATGTCAAGAAGAAAGGATTATTCACAATAGGTTGAAATTTTTACAGAGAGGCAGTGGTATCCTCTGCCTCTATGCTAGTTATGGCCCGTTACTATATCATTGTGGGGTGTAAATCCTATCACCCTTGTTGCAATCCCTAGCTTGTAGCCTAACTAGACAACTACTGAATAGAGATGATATTGGAATAGCTAGAATTCAGGGCCTGAAGAATAGCTAGAACTCAGTGCCTGAGGTTAACTTCGTGAACCTAACTTGCAGAGCTTTTGGCTGACAATATTTTAGATCAAAATTTTTGCCAACAAAAGAGAGAATGAGGTACAGGTTTATATAGTGAATGGCGGTGTACAATTAGCTATGGGTTTGAGAGGGAAGGATTTTGATAACATCACAACATGAATGATTAAGTGAATGCTGTTAATGTTTGCAATTCAATTGTGTCCATTGATCATTAATTCTTTAAGAATTCAGGCTGGTCTTGCACGTGATTATAAACTACACCATGACACAATACTGTGCCTGATTCACGTGATCACGCCATAAGGATGGAAAGTGACAAGTGCATTAACAATGTTCCATCATCTGTGTAATTTCCTAATAGTGTAGGATAACTCTTGTTGTTGTTTTTGGTAACACATGGTTGCTAATAGGCGATTCTTGCTTGTGAGTCCAGATTTTTTCATCCATAATCAGCACATGAATAGTGAAATTTACTGGAATAGAAGTGGCACCCGTTTCCCTATTACAAATTGTAGAATTTGAAGTATCTTTTATAGACACTAATACAATTATATAGTTAAGCCTGGCAGGCTGTGGTAAATAGTGAACATAGCACCAAATATCTAGCTAATATCACTACAACAAGTCCATTTGAAAAGGATATGATCAGAATTTCCAATATTTAGTTTTTGGCTATTCTCAATAAAACAATCGTGGAAACTTGTTTTTAGGTACAGCTTCTCAAAGAACTTCAGTTTAGTCATGACCTGTATTGCTAGACCAATTAATTATACCTAAGTTTCAATACAACTAAACTTAATTGGATTGTGCCTCATTGTTGGGTCATATTGGAAATTATGGTCAAATATACATTTGTATTTCATTGTTGGGTCATTTTTGAAAATATGGTCAAATATACATTTGTATTTTACTCAGTTTCTACATCAGATCTTCCAGAAATTGCAAGTTATGGACATCAAAACATGACCCAGACTCGTTATGGAGTTCAACCCATCAGCCAGTATGGACACCATCCTATGAGCCAGACTCGGTATGGACGCCAATCCATGACCCAGACTCTACATGAACTTCAACCTATGACCCAGACTCAGGATGGAGCTCAACCCCTGACCCAGACTCAGGATGGAGCTCAACCCATGACCCAAACTCAGGATGGAGCTCAACCCATGACCCAGACTCAGGATGGAGCTCAACCCATGACTCAGACTCAGGATGGAGCTCAACCCATAACTCAGACTCAGGATGGAGCTCAATCCATGACCCAGACTCAGAACGGAACTCAGCTCATGACCCAGACTCAGGATGGAGCTCAACCCATGACCCAAACTCACGATGGAGCTCAACCCATGACCCAGACTCAGGATAGAGCTCAACCCATGATCCAAACTCAGGATGGAGCTCAACCCATGCCCAAGACTCAAGAGGGAGATCAAATCACAGTCCAAACTCCTCTAAGTAAGTGTAGTAGTAGTAGTTATTGGCAAGAATAGCAAGAGTGACATTCAGATGTCAAAACATTACACAGAGAAGGTGGCATCTTCAACAAATTAAAAAAATATTAGGATAACACTTTTCACAACTAGTTCTTTGTATAGTGCCTAAGGGGAGAATGGTATTTATTAAGAGATTTGGTGGAAAAAATGTTAATGAATTTTATTGGACTGTCTTGTTGTATGTCATAGCTAAAGTTAGTCTAGTGATACTACAGCACCCCATTAGTATTTTACCCTCAGTATCTGAAGGGTAATATGTGGTCAGAAATAACTATATGTGACTGGCTATGAGAAAACTGACCGTTGTGACAAAAAAAATCGATTTTATTTGGTAATCCTGTAGTTTTAATGGGTCAAAAGCGCTTACTGTACGTTCTTTAGCTTGGAGCGTCTCTGCGGGCTATTTAAACACTCAGAAAGCCATGCGGTTAGCTCAATCACAAAACTAACCTCGGAGAAAAATGCGTTTAAAGTTTTACGAGTGATTTCCATGCACGGACCGTTATACTATTATGAAAGAATTACGTAATGTTAATAAGATTTCCCCGTGAATGGTCACCCTCACGGCCTGAGTTTTTGTGCGGAGTTATGGCTTACTGCTCGTCCAAGACTTCGTGAAAAAGTTGGTAAGTTTTTAGGCTTTAGCTGCTAGTCATACTCAGTAGGCTAGAGTTTTTGATGTAAGCTATTATTCCTTCGGCCATTTTTTCCTTAAGCTTCCACAGGTATCGTCATAGAAACGGCGACCTGCATTCTCCAAATGCAGCTGGGTGCAATTCGAACAGTAGACTGCCATAACTAAAACCCTTTTTTTCCAAAGAAGCTTTCGTCCAAATCAGCCAAAATTTTAACCTGGGGTAGTTTGATGGTAAAGGTTTCAGAAAACCTAATAAAAAAATTTTTTGAAAAAAATTGAGGTAAATTGACTTTATCATCACAAATTGAATTTACTGTGTGTTTACTCATTTTTAATTTATTGTTACAACAGTCGATTTTCTCATAGTCAGTCACATATCATTAATTTGGCCACAGTAACTGCTGGTTGGAATTTAGGTTTGAAGCTATCAAAATAATGAAATTATGAAAGCAGGATGATGAAGCATGGAAGTGGTAACCAGGCTGTATTAATTCCTTTACAACTGATTCAAAGCACCAGTGTCACCAAACCCCTTCCTGTGTAGCAGTTTGGCAAAGGGTTTGACTTTACGAGACTAAGCTAGAGTGTCTTGCATCAGCTCAGCATTGATATAATGGCTAGAAATGTGTGGTGAAATTAGGCTTTCATTTATGTATGTTAGAAGTACCAATGTGGTCATATGATATGTATCTCAATTTAAATACATGTGTGATACAGTCAGTAATGGATGTCTTGATCTACGATTTGACACAATATCTATGATGACGTCTGGTTGATGGAGTATGTATGGATATTGAAAGGGTACTGCATACAAATTTTCAAGCTTATAAACCCTTTCACTGGTGTATCCACCTGGCATATGATGATAAAGCTAACTTGCTGTCACAAAAAAAATCATAAAAATCGAACCGCTTAAGTTAAACTTATTTCAAGCGTTGAAATATAGCTAAAGCTTTGCTTTATTACATATATTTTCTATTAATGCTCACCTGCACAGTAACGTAGGACCGTGACGTCTAATATTCAGTACACTGATGTGGCGATGAATTGAAAACATTTTGTTTGACAGCGATTTTGGGCTTTCCGAGGCTGAAAGAGGTGTTAAAGATGGCGAGGCTCCAGACAACATTTCCAGAGATTATTAAAGCTCAGATTCAGAAAATAAACCAGAACCAAAGGTTGCCATTGCAGTTAGCAAGGTATAAGTTGCGGTAGAATGACTTCTTCTACACAATGTTGACTAATTCATGTAACCCTACCCTAATTCATTTTCATTTATTCACCCATAATCTTATTCATGTGTTTCCATTCAAGTAACCTTAACTTAATTTAACCCTGTCCTATTGCTGCCATTACAAGGTCACACAAGCCCAATTGGGCAACAAATCACAGGATTGACTAGTCTGGTGAACTCCCTGGAGGTCTACAAGTGTGAAATGCCAATCCTCCTCTGCTACGGAACCATTGCTCCCTCATAGGCTTCTTTCTCTCTTCAATGCACTTGTGCTTCTTCTTGTCACTCTCCCTTCTAAACTTCCTTCCACATGCTTCACACGCCACTTCCCTCAATGATACAGACTGTCTAGTCATGCGCTGCGGAGTCTCCATCATCTCCTCTACCCCAAGTCTGCACAATGCCATCCATCCTGACCTGGACCTCCTTGCCACATCATACCATTCCTTTTCACTGACATTCACTTCCTTAAGATCGCTCCTTACTACGTCTCTCCATCTTCTTCTGCATAATCCCCCCCCCCCGTGGGCGTGGACAGCTCAGCCAACCAAACAGAATGGATTTGGGGATCCTGTGATCAGGCATGCGTGTCATGTGGCCCAGCCACTCCAGCTTTCTCCTCATCATCTACCTCATCATCATCTACCTCACTGTCTCTTCATCTCCCTATCTCTTCCTCACTTCTACCATACTACCATACTGATCCGCTCTCCCCATTGCTGCTTGTTGCTGACACACAGGATGGTGCTCATGCACTGGTGGTGGAAGGAGTTAAACTTGCTGATGTGTTTGTTCAGTGGTGTCCAACATTCTTACGAGTACAGGAGTACTGACAGAATATACGCCTGGTAGATCTTCTTCTTGGTAGTCAGAGTCAAATTCTTATCTAAGAACACTGCCTTCCTCAAAGCACCAAAGGCTCTAGATGTTAAACTTATCCGCCTCTCCACCTTGCCATCAATCCTACCAGAGTCAGACACTAGTGATCCTAGGTAGGGGAATTCTTGAACACATTCAATCGTTCCACCGTCCACCTGAATAACGTCCCTATCTCTCTCTTCCACCAATCTGCCGGTGACCATGTGCTTGGTCTTGGAGCTGTTCACTGTTAAGCCAAAACTAGAGCTCACAGACTCATATGCTCTTATGGCTGACTCTGCACTGCTCCTAGTGGAGAACAGCAAGGCACCATCATCTGCGAACAGACAATCAGTCACCACTCTAGCCGTTGCGTTCTTGGAGTACCTTCGAAAGAGCTTCCCATCCAGCTTGTACAACACTCTGACTCCAACCTCTACTTCATTCACACGCTTCTCCATCCACTTCTCCATAACTGCACAAGTGTAGGATGGAGGGATAGAGAAAGAAAATACTTGGGGTGGGTCCTCTCCGTTCTCCGAGGACCCACCCCAAGTATTTTCTTTCTTTATCTCTCTCTCTCTCTCTCTCTCTCTCTGTTTTTATTTTATTTTATTTATTTATTTTTTTTTTTTTGGCTACCAGCTGTAATTTTTAACTACAAGATTCTACTCCAACTGCAAAAGAAAGGACAGTAAACAAACTCATTCTGATCATGTGCATGAATTCACATACAACTCTTTATATTAGTCATTTTTTATATTTTTTATATTTTTTGTCAGTCTGTTCAGTTGTACTGCTAGAAGGCCTAACACTGGCCGATTGCATACAGTAAATATTATTGGAAAACCTGACATTGTAAACCCTGGGCACCAAGCTTGGCTTACTTTAATATCATCAGTTTGGCAGGTTTGATATGTATTAGCCAGCCAAACTTTACTAGAATCGATTTTCACTGAATCTAAATGCACTAGCCGAAGGCTCTGCCTAACTCTCCTCCCTTAAGAACTAGAACTATCCGTGGCTGATTAACCTAAGAATAGGAAGGGCTTGCCTCAACTTGTTCCGAACCTTGGACTAGGAAGCTCCTTGACTAGAGTGTGGTGTATTTAACTGTGACTTTTCTGGTGGCAGCTACAGTCAAGGCTCACAACCAAGCTCATCATGCCACGTAAGTATTATATAAAGATTGGGAAGTGCAGATATAGCTAATAGAACACTATTATCACTGGTTGTATGAGTGAAACTTCAATGTCGTGATATTCTGGCATTTGAATTTGTTTTAATTATGTTGATACTAAGCTGGGCTGCTATATCAGCAATATAGATATAGTATACTATATTAAGCAAATATACTATTTTTTCTGTATTTTTCCCGCTGTGATCATACTGCTTGGGATATCGACAAGAGATAACTGCGAAGATACTTGAAGATGAGCTCTACTGGTCTTGAGTAAGCTTTCTTTTTCTTCGACCTTGCTGAATTTAGTTGGGTCATGAGTGAGCAAGTTACTGAGGAAGTTGCTTGTATTGCTTCATCTTGCCATATAAAACTCAATTCTTACATAGTGTTCACCTTAAAGAATCCTTGTCGTGAGAATTTCCATGGCCATCAGGAGAATAGAACGACTTGGTAGAAATTTAGCGCCAGGCATTATTGAGACTTGACCAACTCGGCATGCTTGAAAAGCTAAACTGGCTGTGCTAGATGTTAATTTTGAACTTATGGTGTTATTAGTAAATGGTCTAGTGCTAATAGTAGAACTACAATGCCTGGAATGCAGCTAGTATAGCCAATCCAGCTACTAATTGACTAAACCAGCTGCATGAAGTTTGAAAAACGGCTGTATTGGTTTCTTTCCAAAGCCAATATAGTCATACAGTGTCCCCAGAATACCAGTATTTACGAGGTAGCTCTATATTGCCCAGCTTTAGTGATAACTCTTAATATTTTCCAGTTATAATTCTGTAGTCTAACGTGATTCTAACAATGACTGATATAATATTATAACTTCATACACTGTTAAAAATGGGGAGTTTGGAGAACTTAGTTTTGGTGTTAAATAGGAGGTGCTGCCTGGACACCTCAGTTTAAGGGTGGCCGCACATAGCAACATGCACTGCCTGTAGATCCGGACATTAATTTATTCCCTGCCAATATCCCACCATTCAATAATACGCGAGCAGAAACAATTGCGCAGTAGTAGCAGAAGTATACTTTACGAATTTGTGGTGTCTTAGTTTAGCTTCTTGTAGTCTCGTAGCCGTTTACAGAAACTCTCCATATGTCGTCTGACTCACGTGGTAAGGTGCACCAGGCTGCCTCTCCTCCTGTAGCCGTTCTCCAGGCTCTGCGCACCTGAACTTAAGCGGATGGATCCAGCAGGCTCGATTTATGAGGAGCGAAGACTTCCCAAGCTTCGCAGACCTAATACCTTCGCCTTGGACTATCTCCAAGAAACTGCTCTCTCTTTTGACTCTCTTGTTATTGTTATATTGAGGTTTGTTTACTCTTGATATATAGTACAGCAGCTTAGCACCAAAGTATGGGGTTTTGTGCACTTCATGATAAAAGCATGAAATTTGGTATAAACTTCATACACACCCCAAAGATGATTTTCAGATCGGGACCACCCCCAATTTGACCTTTAATGACCTCAAAAGGTCAATTAACTTTGAAAACCCCCCCACAAATTTCAAGTTTTATACCATGTTGATCAAAGGTAAGCATTACTTGTTGGTATCAAAACAAAGACGACATTTTATGTAACAAACTGAGACTTGAAATTAGTCAATACCTTATCCAAAGTTGTAAATATATAAGTTACTTGAAGTGAGAAATCAGCAATTTGTAATTTTGACATGATCATGGAAAAGAATTGCAAACAACAACTAAACAAGAACTGTTAGCATTCTCCACCACAGTGACAGAGAGCAGTACACTTTAATGAAGCCTTTACACATTTACACCATCGAGTACACCC
>WLWI01001786.1_pt1 | contig 18530 bp, 11 predicted proteins | sample 6701501 | NCBI WGS metagenome assembly WLWI01 (sample SAMN12718690, study PRJNA515312) | sponge metagenome | isolation source: marine sponge | host: Mycale hentscheli | place: New Zealand: South Island, Marlborough, Capsize Point | collected 2014-11-01
CTTTTTTTTTTTTTTTTTTTGCTGTCGTCTTTTTTTTGTTTTTTTTTTTTTCTTTTTTCCTTCTCTGCCCCCCCCCCCCCCCCCCCATTTACAGCATAGGGTTCCATTTAAATTCTGCAGAGCAAAACACATTTCTAGTGAAATATGAACCCAGATATGTGTGTGCAGCTGACCAATAAGCCTTATAAGTGACATACACATTACCACTCCTGAGGATTTAAAATGCCACACCTGATGAGTCAGCAGTCACAGCTAATGTGTTTACTACTTCGGTGATAACCAGGCATAGTTAACTTCTAATGGCTGGAAGTCTAGATGGTAAGTTATTGGTGGGGGTTGTTGGTATTTTATAGTGTCTGGGTGTGTCTTTAGGCCAGCTATTGCCTGAGAAGCTGGGCCTGGTCATTGAAGAGTTGTTTGAAGTCAGCATAAAGTGGTACACAATGGGACTCATGCTGGGCCTCTCTTATTCTACTCTGGACAACATCAAGCATGTCCACGAGGAGCAGGACTGCTTCAGAGAGATGCTGAAAGCCTGGTTTAGACGTGATCAGAGCTGTACCTGGCAGGCATTGGTCAGTGCCTTGCAGGCTTCAGCTATTGGAGAGCATGGTATTGCTAATAAATTGGAGAAGAAGTTTCTCAGCGTAGGTAAGGCAAATAGTGGTGTTAAATTAGTCAGTATCAGAGTCAATATCATGTGCAGCTCTACCAATAGAGATAGTCTCGAGTTCAAGGACCAGTACTGACAAAGTTTCCAGTTCCATTGGTAGGTTTAGTACTTTTCCTCCACGGCCTTGTTGCTTTTACATCAATGATGGTATTGTAGATGATGACTACAGTGAAAGTCTGTCTTCTCAGTGGTCTCAAACTTCTGGCTCCGACACAAACACATCCCTGCATGACCACAAAGCTGCTCCAGCATTTGGCTGCGGTTGCGGCCGGTGCAATATCAACAGTTTTCTCGATGGGAGATGTCCAAATCCAGAAAAATCACTGAGTTCTTTCCCATATCTAAACACATCAGCGATGAAAGCAACTGATGTATTTATTTTGAAAGGTAGACTCTACGAAGATTTTTGCCGCATCACCAGGGAATTTTCCAAATTCAGAACGGCAGTATGCGAGTCTTTGATTGACCGTAATGTTCCCGTCCAAAAGTTGGTGAGAGTGCTCCGTGACCTGAGGGCATTTTCACATGTACACACCGATACTCCATTACTGGGCAGGTGCTGGCCAGAGATTTCGGCAGCCAAATCCGTGGATGATATTTTTGACATAACTACTGACTATGTATCATTCTTTAACTTTCAAATCACTGAGCATATTGTGGAAAGCCTGGGAACACACCAGGACAAGGTCTTGCTCAGCGAATACACCAAGAAGAGAGATGAATACTGCAAAAGGAACATATTTGAGTGCCCGTCTTATTCAACACTCTGCATTGAAGAAGCGATTCTTGTGATGAAAGTTGAGGGGATAGAAGACTACAGCATGAAACACCTTGCAGGGTTAATTTCACACATATCCAGGGCTCTTTCAGTGGAAAGTCATTCCTTGACGTTGTGCACCGTTGAGAAAGGCTGTGTCAAGCTAATGTGCCAGATTCCCCTCTGCGTGCAGGATTCAATATTTCCACTAAACAATGCGAACCTGGGGGAACTGATGGACATAGGTGTGGGCATAAAGCTGCTGAAGTGTGGGAGGTGGCTATACCAAGTAAGTATGCCCAATGGCTATACAGAAGTCATATAAATGAAATGTGTTACTTATTGCAGTTCCCTACGGATTCAAAAGTGACAGCAGATGACTCATGTCAGCATAAAGGTATTTTATGCTATTAGTGATGCCTTGCCCAACTGACAAGCCTGAAGTTTTTATATCCTATTCTTAGTTATTAGTAGGGTTTTACAAATTATATTAGGATAATTTTGAGCATAATGAGTGCCCTTAGCATCAGAGCATAAATGTTAGCATAAGAGAATAATACAGGTATATACATACTCAAATTTGATAAATCTTTCCTTCACAGATATTAAAGATTCAGCTGCCTAATCTTCCTTATCTATTTATACTGTTTTGAAATATCTAGCACTATCCTACTCTCTTGCTGTCCTTTCAGATAGATTTCTCTTAGAACTAGTGTGTTTATAAATACAATTTATGTGGTGCTTTACTTCTGATTTTTCAAACTGAGCAAAATTAATTTCCCCTCTCGCCACCATACAGTTATCTGGGAATTCCTTATAACCCACTCCTCAGGATTCATATGCTTTATCACTCAAACTAGGAACAGTTTTCATTTTTGTTGACCATTTTTTATGCCAAGGTAGATTATGGTGCTCTGGCTATCCTAAAGAAATTGGGAAATAGTAATAATTGATGTAAGAGTAGAAGTGTGGTCAGATGGAGCAAGGTAGTCATGATGGCCAATGAGGGAAGCTTGTAACCATATGAGACACTGCATCATAGCTACGTAAGTCGTGGTCATCACCATAGTTACCAGGCATATTAGGAAGGAACATAATTGCACATTTTAGGTGGCATAATTGCTGCAATGGAACCCATAAATGAGCATAATTCGTAAAACCCTATTATTAGTATAACTAGTGATGTGCTTGAGCACAAATGACGAGTGAGCCTGCCTAGTTAGGTTACATAAAGCTATTTACCACTGGTGTTACCTAGCTCTGCCTCCCTTGTTTTTGAGAATGCTCTGTAAGGTTCTGCCAAACTTAAAATTTATTCCTTGACAAGGTATAATTAGCTAATGGGTATGATTGATTAGTGTTTATCATCTTTCATCAATTTTACATCATTTATTATTTACTAATATTATGTCAATTTTTTTATTAAGTACATTTAAACAAATTAAACCCCACCCAATATTGTAGGTGTGGCAAATGTGACGCTTGATTGGCCACTATAAAATTGCTTTCTACACCCATGTATTGTTACATAATATACTTTAGATTAGTTCATGCAAAAAAGTAAATAATAGTTGACCATTAATATATACAGAATTACTCTCTTACCTCAATTTCAGGAATAGTGATAACTTCTGTAGTATCCAATTTAAGCCATTCTGACTACCTCAATTGCCAGTAACTGGTGAACAAGCTCGCAGCTCTACCAAAAAAAGCATAGCCAGAGTTATAGAACTACGTACTGAGCTTCTCCCAAGTAATGGTGGCTTCCTTGGTTTTAATATTTAGCCACTCTGGCTACCAGTGGCACTTGACAACCAACGGGCGGCATTTAGCAGCCCTCCAAAACGATGAGAGTTTTCAAATTACGTTTGGTAAAGTATTTCAATGCCATAGTAACCGTTCGCAGTAACTTTTTGGGACTTGAAAAACAAGCGCTTCGAAGGAAATTTGGAGCCCAAGTTTCAAGTAAGACTTGCTTAAAGCTGTAGTATCAGAAGAAAATGGGGTCAAGCCTAAAAAGCCATGTTTTTAGGGGGAAACCGGCACCCGCGCGCGCATTCAAAGGGCATACGTACCATATACACACATATATTATATTTGCATTATCCACCCCTAATACTGTCGCTCGCTCCGGTCGCTCGCCAACTATATTCATTGAAATTCCACTGTCTAAGACAAGTGGTCCTCAATTAAAATAACTCCCACTATAGGCACAAATATATCGCCATCATTCCCCAGCTGTATTTCTAAACCAAACTTTTTTATTCATTGCAAGATTTAAATATTTTAATACTTAGAACAGTATCATAAGTGATAATAAATATAGAAAATGAAATTTTAAAGTTGTCAAGTTGTTGGTAATAATAATAATATTAAAAAATAAACTAGCAAAATAGCTATAATAATAATAATAAAAATAATAATAGGGACTAAATGATGTGAACAAACTGAGCTCATTTATTTTTGTAATGGACTCTGAATTTTACCATATATACTCAAATGTAAATTATTTAAATGCTAGGAATATACGATCATGGAGTTCTCTCAAGGCAAGCTGCAGAATTGAAGCTGAAGTTGACAGATTATGACTGCTTTCTGATCAGAGGAAGTGAGCGTCATCGAAATAACCTGGTCTATTCACTTAAACAAAAGAACAAATTCACTCACATCCTCCTGGAGGAGAAGAGCAATGGTTTGTATGGATTAAAGGGAGAATCAGAAACATATCCAAGTTTTGAGTTTTTCATCACTAATGTGGCTCGTGGTTTCTGTCTCATGCCAATTTCTCTGAAAGGTATAATTTACTAGAGTTGAATTAACTTAGTTCAGTATTTTCTTGATTTTTGTAATAATAAAATTGTTGCTATTATTATTATTATTATTATTATTATTATTATTATTATTATTATTATTATTATTATTATTATAGCACATTTTTTCTTGTTCTAACAGCCAATATGTATGAGTAATAGCCTGGGTAACTGTGCTATTCGGGATTAATAGTATGAGTAATGTGATTGAAATAGCATGAGGCTTCACCTCATGCTATTTCAAATTGCTTTACGAGTGCTATTGATCCCTAATAGAACAGGTTTCCCGTGCTATCACTCGCTAATAGTAGGCCAGCTTTTTAAAAGAATAAGTTGCCATTGTAGCTACACTGTATCGTTCACTCACTATCTCTTTATTTCAGGATTAGCTTCCTCCGCAACTTCGTTTTCAACGTACAGCTCCTCCTAAACTGTTAAAAAACATTCCATCTAATACGGGTAGAGCTTCTGTGGTAAAGAATAACATTGTCTCCAACTAGAAATTACTCGAACTGTACATTTCCAAGCTTAACACTGTACTCGTGCGCACTTACCCATACTATTTCACTTAGCTACCATGGTATTTCACTTAGTTTCCACTTGGTTACCGTGCTATTTCAATTAGTTACACGCTATTTCATTTTCCCTGTGTGATTTCAATTGAACAGCGGTTTTTCCCATACATTTTTGAATGGGCAATTACGTGCCATACTATTAATTAATTAAAACTTAACCCTTGGCTATTAGAATAAGAAAAATGTGCTATTATTATAATTATTTATTCAGCCGAGAATAACTGAATAATAATTATTATTATTATTGTTGTTGTTGTTGTTGTTGTTGTTTTTATTATTATTGTAGATATTCAAATGGAAAGAATGATGAGGTAAGAAGCGAGATAGTGAGTAAGTCTTCAATATGATAACCTTAAACAGGGGACTGCAAAACAAAAACATGACCTTAGAATACAAATGATAGCAACATTAAATCCACTATGCCACTATAGCTGTTGGATAAAGGGTAAAGCATGAAAACTCCTTTGAAAAGAAGAAGGGGGGGGGGGGGGGGGGGGAAAAAAGGAGGGGGGGGTGGGGTAATAGTTTTTTGTAGAATTTGTATAACATAAAAAATTTTTTTAAAAAAAAAAAAAATAAAAAAAAAAAAAAAATAAAAAAAAAATAAAAACAACAACAACAAAAAAAAAAGAGAAAAGAGGAAAAAAAAAAAAAAAATTTTAAAAAAAAGGGGGGGGGGGGGGGGGGGAGGAAGAAAGGAGGAGTAGTGATGGTAATACGTTTTTGTAGAATCTGTATAACCTTAAAATATATTTTATAGATTAATAAGACTACTAGCTATTTCTGGCAAGACCTACAGTTACTCTCACCTAAAATTGTAGTAATAATAAATAATAATGACAATGAAACTGAACTACTTCTCTGATTATTGTTGATATTTAGAGCCTTAAAGATTGAAAGTGACAAGGAAGAAAATGACCAGGGAGTACATGATCTGTATGATACTACTGGAGATGACACTGATGATGTAACAGGAGACAGTGCCATTGTGATGGGCTGCAAGCTACCTTACTCGGCAAAGCCACCACCTCTTATCACTTTGGGTCGTTCTTCACCAGACACATATAAGAAGCTGAACTTAAAGACAATGAATGCAGATAGTCCCTATGCTAGTCTCACAGATACAACCAAGAAGAAAACTTCAGGACACCCTTAACACTGCACACTAGAGTTTACATTTTATTAGAAAAAACTAATATTGTTCAGACAAAAAGTCCCAGACAGTAATAATAGCTAGTATGTAGCTACGCTGTAGACAAGATAGTGGAATTTAGGTCCAAAAAGTATTTCATTTGATTTCAAATCTGGTGACTTATCTTAAGTTTTTATACTATAGCTAAATAGCTAGCAATGGACAAAATAAAATGATACAAGTTCCTCAGCAGGGAGGGGAGGAGGGGGCAGCTAGGGGCCTTCGAATATAGACCCCTTTACCTAATCACTCTGATGCAAGTACAACAGTATTGTTGCGCAAGGCCTATTCACAGCGGAGGTAAGGTTATGCCGTGTGGTGAAATCATCATACCAAGCTCAGTTATTCTTCCCCCTCTAAGTACGTGCTCGAACAAAATATGCTGCTGGTAGAAGCCATAATTTGATTTTGACATAACCATCATCCAATAAGGGAATTTTGCTACTACACCCCCAGCTAATTAAATTAGCCAGGTCGACTACTAATGGTGTGATATTCAGCTAGTTTAGACTCCAATTGTGGATGTTGTGGTTGCTATTCCAATTCTTGTTCATGCAATAATTACTAGCTATATTGTGGTTCATTAATATTAATGTTGCTGTTCAACTCCCAATTAAGTAAAATTGTACTTTTCAACAGCAATGCCAGCTCTAGCTATATAAATTAACAATCCAGACAGTAACAATATATAGCTAGTTACATTTATGGTATGTCACAGAGTCTGGAGCAATCAGGATTATCAGAGGGACCACTAGTTCAGAAAGTTGATCATAGTTACTTTTCTAAAGTTTCCAACCCCTATAGCTAGTTAACAGATTCTCCCAAATAACTCCCAATTTTGTTGATTGAAGGTGAAAGCTGGTTCACTTCATTTTGCTTTTTCTATTAGCTATTTAGTCACGTATAGCTAAAGCTAAGCGGATCAAAGAACAGATATTTAGTTCTTTAATTTTGCACAATCTTCTACAGATTTATATTATACATAGCTAGCTATGTATGCACGCCCACAAAAGCGGAAAAATTACTCCGAAATAGCCAAGCAGGCGGCAAGTGCGGCGGCCGGTACGAAGAAAAAGAGTTGGATACCGGATGCCGTAAGCTCGAAGGGCCAAGAGACTTTGTCGGCGGGAGAGGAGAGTACCAACAAAGATACAGTTGCGAGTGGCTTAGTAGCTTCACTTAGTCTTACATTCGGAGCATCAAGTAGCCAGAATCTCAGTCATCCTTTTCTTCGACCTAAAAAACGTCAGGCTGACAAAAGGCCATTTAGTTCCATGGCTGTATGCTCCTCTGAGGTGAAGGCCAATGCAGAGAGAAGAAGTTTAGTGGGTGGTTGGAGTCCAAGCAGCTTTGGTGAGTTAGAAAGCTCTGTCTTAGATCAAACAGATTTTAGTTGTATTTAGCTAATAGTTCCATAATTGAGAATTGGCTAAATAAATTTGATTTTTTTTTTACTCTCAGGCATTCTCCTAATCACATTAATTATTAGGGTATATCATTACTTTTGTGAGAGTGTTTTTTCTTTCTTTAGTTATTTGCATTCATAACTGACTTATAGCTAATTATTGCGACATTGTTCAATCATTCTCTACTGAAATAATAAACAATAGCTGATAGCAGGTTTTTTCTTGTATGTACATACTGTCTGTATTTCACATTTGCCTACTTTCTCTCACTTCCCTGAAACCTAACTAAAGATAGCATGAGATTTTGATACAATCCTATGGTGACCTAGGGCATAGAAAACTGTAGGATAAAAAACAAAACTAAAATGAGTTTAATAAACCAGTACTACTTTATTGGTAAACTGAACCTATTTTCTGTGAAGTTAATGGATTGTTTCTCCTAATGTTGTGTAACTCTATATACACAGTTTTGTGACACAGACAAATTGAAAGGTAGCAACGAGTTGTTTCATGTTGTGAGAAACACATCAGCAAACTTGGATAAAATATACCCGTAACTCAAATCTGTGCTACTGTATTGTGCACAATGCAACTACGTCAGTTAGCTAGACACATATTTGGTCCTTGAGGTTGTTAACTATTGCCAATTTTATTCTGTTTATAGACTAAGTTTGAAACATAGGTACCCAGTCTTATTAGCCTAAGAGGAGTCTGAATTTCATTACTGCAAGGTCAGTTGTGGCTGTTGTTAGCATTTTGATACTACTTGGTTGGTACCCACTGACAGAAAAAAAAGTGTATGTAGATCTGCTTACCTCTCTCTTTTGTCTGCTGTAAGTACAATTTATATTAATACTGATCAGAAACTAATAGAAATAGCATTGCACACTCAGCCGTGGATATGCCTGTAAGTGGATTCATTCAAGTCCTCAAAACTGTGTATATTTGTATTATAGTAGATTGCTCAATTGCTAAATTTTTTGCCCATTGGCTCATCAATGTAGTAGTTAATTAATGTTTTTTCATGTTTTTTCATGTTTTTTCATGTGAGGTTGTTGGAGTGGAATGGGTGGGAGAGGGAGTAATTAGTGAAACCTCAGGTGAGTTGCTGATGATGCAGCTGTACCAACTCATTAATATTACTGAGTTTCCTCTACAAAGCTGCTACTACATACACAGCGGATTCTCCCAGTTTATTGTATGGGGGACAGCACTTGATGGTTTATACTGAATTACAATAGAAACTGTTGTAAACAAGTCATTATTGGGGAATAAATTCAGTTCTGTGTCACAGATACAATTCCCCTATCTTCTTAGTTTAAGTGAAGATTGGCTTCGTCCAAAGAAAGTAATGTAATCCAATGATTTGTCTCTGGCGAAGTAATGAAATGCTGAGGCGTTGAATAGTGTAGTTAACAAACCCTTACTCCCTTTTGGTAAAAGCTTATTGACTCAGGTTGGCAGCATTATGTGTCCCCAATGACGCTGTATTGTTTATGAGTGCAGTTCATATGCAAAGCTAAGCAGGCACAATTCAGTATTTTTGTTTCATTCCATGCACAACATTAATAGTGAATGTAGCGCTTAATATTGTGGGAAGGATTTATATAATAATAATAATAATAATAATAATAATAATAATAATAATAATAATAATAATAATATGATAATAATGATAATAATAATAATAGTGAATTTTCTTAGTGGATGCGATCAAACTGAACTCTAAAAGTTGATGATTGCAGGGCCCCTGTAATTTAGTCTCTACCAATCATGACTTTAATTAGAACTATGACGTCCTATGAAACAACTGATTTATGAGCTAGTTTGGATTGCTACTATATTTAGGATTAAGCTAAATGCTGACAACTAGTATATCCACTGATAAATAGAAGGGGAGAAATGACTTAACAATCCAAAGTTATTATTCATTCCCCCTCCTCCCTCCTCTCCCTCTCTATTCCTTGCAGAAAATGTATATAATCACTACGTATGCAGCATATCTTACCAGTATGTTGTTTATCTTGCTAGTTTGTTGTGTATATATTTTACCAGTTTCCTGTATATATATTATATTTATCTTATCAGTTTGCTGTGTATAAATCTTACCAGTATCTGTATAATATCGTACTAGTAGCTGCACTGTTTATCTTACTTACATGGTTTATCTAATCAGTATGCTATGTATCTTGCCTGCTTACTGTGTATCTTACTGGTAAAGCTGTGGTCTGAACAAATAAAAAAATCTGGCATGGGCAAACACTGAGATAGACAGGCAGAGTGAGAAAGAGTGTCGGACTAAATATTCCTAAGCTGAGCTTGCCCGAGTGGGTAGAGATAGTTGTGGTGAAAGAAAGAGTTAATTGTAGTATAAGCTGTAGTTCAAGGGTCAATAAAGCGTAAAGTGGGTTTAAGTCTGATTGGCTCTAGTGGCTCTCACCACATTAAGTTTGGTCTTGGGTTAAATTCATTGACACCTAATTTTTCATTCTGTATTATTAAAAGACTTGTGAAAGAGAGAAACATATAGTTCTGCGTAGCGAGAAAATCCCTATCATAATTATGACCACATTTGTGCTGTTTGGCAAAATGTTTCCTTGTCTTTTCCTATTAGAAGTTATGATTATATATTTCCTTGAAGTTGACGTATTGCTGTGATTGAAAGCTAAACAAGAGGAACCAATAGCATTCATGCTCTTAAGCTGTCTTGGCATATGATAATACATAGTTTCCACGAAAAACCAAAGCAGACCACACCCACTGACATGCCTGTTAATTGGAATTTTTATGACAATATTGAGGCAGTGCATGGTGGCTTCACCAATCGCTGAGGAAGGTCCTGTGAAGTCAAGACTACAAATTATTTATATTATTAACTACTATGAGAAGTTACTATACTAAGTTACTACATCACTATTATCCCCTATTACTGAGGAAGGCTCCATGGAATCAAAACTATGAATATACTTAACTTCTATGAAAAGACTCTATATCAAATTTATATTACAATTAGCTAGTGGAAAGTGCATAGCATTAAACTTAAGCATACACGAATGCTAAGGGAAAATGTTTGAGCACCGTGGTCAGACCTCTAGTAGACAGAATTTCTCTGTTATTTCAATGCCAAGATAATGAAGTTTTTGACTCCATGAGAGTAAACAACGACAAAACAACTTACACATAGAATTAATCTTTTTGATAATCAGGAACTATCCCATTTATTGGTAAAAAATAATTAGAGAGATTTATAGCTGCTAAAAGAGCTAAAATAGGTATTTGAGCTTTGAAAGGTAAGCATAGACTTGCTTGAACAAAACATCTTACTATATTGGAGTATTTCATTCATTCGTTAAATTCTCTGTATACTCATTTTGATTTTTACGAACTGACTATTCAGAAGACAAAGTCTAAAATTATTAAAATATTGTATGTTTACCAGGCAGGGTTCATTATTGTCGATCAATTTAGATTTGTTCTTTATTTTGAGATTAAACACGTGCAAAGCTCTAGAACTCGTACAATAGTCCTATCCACATAAGACTTCACTGGGATTGGAACATTTAATAAATGGACTTCAGTTCTGTATTCAGCAAATGTATATGGCAATTCTGTTGTATAATATACTTCAACATGGAAATGACAAATAATTATATTACTGCTGATATAACAGCTTACAGTTTCAATATGACAACCACGATGTGTTCATAATGTTGGTAGGATAGCAAGATAACATTTACTAAGATGCACATTCAGTAAGAAGCTTCTGTTGAACCCTCAGCTCTAGCTACATTAAATCATTTGGAGCTACAGCATGAATCATGTACATTGTAAGAGAGGCTTTGTGATCAATACCAGCTTATCTTGTGACTTATGGGTGTCTATCAAGTGTAAGGGTGACTCAACAATTGGCTAGTACTAATACCTAAACTTGAGCAATTTATTTTTATAAAAAATCAAGTCCTGTGTAATATTATTTTTCCTTTAAATTGCTCTCATTACAATTTTTCTTTCTGGTAATTAAGTGAGTACAAAAAGAGTGAAGTATTAGAGTTGTACATAGATTGACACCTTTCCAGTTTCGTTGGTAAATCTCCTCTACTCCACACTTAACTAAAGATTCACTAATTTGACATTCCACAGAGATGGCAATGAATTCCGCCTGATAAATAACATAAAAATATGGTTTCATTTAACAAGTGCTCCTGGGATACTTGCTTCAGAGATAGTATGTGAATGATTGGTTCTGGATTTCAATTTTAAATTATGGACTCACTTTGACACCACAAGAGATAATTTGAATCCCTCGTATTTGAGCTACAATGGCTGTGTTTATCGGGTCACGGCAAAAACTCTTTAGTTTCTGTTACTTTGGTCAACTTATAGATTCACCAGAAAGCTACCTCTATTCTGAAAGAAAAGTGTTGATGGCGTTAAACTGTAGACACATCATCATCATAATATTCTTATCAAAATGTATACTTGTAGGAACAAGATTCACACTGATAGATATTTATTTCTTACTTTAGAACTTTGGCTCTCTTTTCAGATTGGGAATACACTTGACAAAATCAGATTTTGTAATTTCAGTATTATATTTACAATATTTAAAGAGAGAGGGTGGCAACTAACCATGACATGTCAGTACACAAGCCATATCACTGTGGCAGCTACTATAAAATCAATGTTACAATATATACTGAAACTATATCTGCCATGTATTAATAGATGCATAATTAAAGGTTAAGTCAACCTTATCATACGGCATTCTGAGAAAAGACAGTGTACCAAACAGTAATCAATTATCAAAAACTTTATGAATTAAGATTATCTACTCGATAATATAAACCTTAGTACAGAATACTGAGTAAGAGCTCAAACTTACCCAACATTGGGAATATCAATTACTGGGTCTTGTAAGTGTAAGGGGTCCTGTCCCACAGTGGTACTCTGGTACCCCCAAACTGACAATATTCCAACCTGTAGCAAAATGATACAACTAACAAGGTGCTGTTCATATTATCAAACTATAAACTTTTCCTTATGATATGACTAGAAAGTTTTCCCAAACTCTCCTTTCTATACTTATAATAAACAAACATGGCCTCCGAGACAAACTGAAACAGGGTGAGCCCTGTACTTATTCGAACTTATTATGTGATATCTTTTTTGTAGGAAGCAAAAGAATGTCACAGCAACCAACTCCTATATCAAGTGATTCAAAGAGTGTTTCCTCAGTGTCATCATTGAGAACATTGCCTCAAAACTCAACTGAAGGTTCTGCAGAAGTAGCAGATAATGTTTCTTCTTCCAAGACAGCTACTATAACCAATGGAACTGCTATTACTACAGCAACCAGCTCCATCACTACTCCTTCCCAACAGGTTAAAGGTTCTCAAGAAAAGCCCAACCAACCAGACACCTCACCTTCGAAGTCTCCATCTTCCAAAAAAGCAGAGAAGTCTTTTTCTACTTCTCCTTCCCCTTCTCCATCACCTCAAACTCCATTGTCAGCTCCAACATCACCATCTTTGAAAATGGACTCAGTTATTCGTTCCAGAATGGATTCTGCTCGGTGTCGAGAGATCTGGACTCTGCCTTCATCAAGAGCCAATTCTGACAAGCAGCTGTTTGGTTTGGGAGAGGAGACTATTGTTACCATGACACAACTGGTGGACGAACACTGGAGAAAGTTTCCAGTAGCTGTCAAAGTATTGAAAGGTCTAGTTGACGAAAAGTTATTTACAAATAGCATTTTAGACCTTCATTTCTTAAAAAGGACTAAGGTAAGAATTTTCTTGATACAATTGAAAGCTCCAAACTAAGAATTGTGAGCAATAAAATTTCTAGTATACTTAAATAGATACATAAGAGGATCCATATTATCACCTGTACGTGCTTCAGTTTGTGTTAATCAGTGTTGTGGTAATTGCAATTGGTAATTGTAATTAGCTGTAATCATTACACCATCTGCAGTAATTGTAATTGTAATTGTAATTGCATACCTGTAATTGGCAAGTAGTTGGGGTCAAAGACCACTTGGTAAAGGGTCAGTTGTAAAGCACATGGCTCAGTTGTAAAGCACATGGCTGAATTAAAACAAAATTACAAACTTTGTGGGCCCTATTACTTGACCACTTATCCTGAGGAGGCGATGTGATGTAATTGTATGTAATTGCTAACAGATTTGTTGTAATTAGTTCTTAAAGGTGTAATTGAAATTGTAATTGAGAAGCAAAAATTTTAAGTAATTGTAATTGATTACTTTACTCCTGTAATTGCCACAACCCTGGTGTTAATGAGGTTTAGTGTGAGGTGTGAAAATACTACTAGAGTAAATTTAACATAGTGCTCCGCTTATTTAACCGGTTATAGTAGTTGTCCTGTCTGTCTGTCTGTCTGTGTGTCTGTCATATTCTGATTTTATTGGCATCTTTGTATTTTGTTTTTGTTTTATGTTACAACATTTATCATGCAAAGTGACTATATTTCGCCAACTCTATAGTTAATAATATGTATAACTTGGCTTGTTTGTTTGCTATTTATGCTCAATCAAATCGTCACTAACAAAATTTACCTGAAAATGATAAAATTCGGTACAATTTGTAATTACCCACAGCAGCAACCACAAATAGTTATCATCAGGCACACAAACCACACTAGGATTATTTCACATTTCAAACTGTAAGTTTGTTTGCTAGGTGCTTTATTGAAGGGTATAAATGTATAGTGCATTTTTAATTATGGGACTTGGATGATTTTTTAAGATCAAATAAAAGTATTATAAAACTTAATTGTTTGATAGCCAATATAAAACATTGAAAATGCACATAGTGTCTTGATTACTTTGGACAAAAGTGAAGCTGTTTTTCAGAACTTCTTAAAATGCTTCTAGTCTAATACAGTTGATTCACAAATTGAAATGAATGTTATTCACATCTCTATAGCAGCTTATGGTGCAATTCTATCCTTCGTAAAGAAGTTAAGAGTTTCATCTTGTTAAATTACCTCCACTCAGAAAAGCAGTCTCTGTTAGGAGAAATCAGAGAAAATAATTTTTGCTATTATTATTATTATAAATTCATACATGTTAATTAACTGCATAATTCAATTTTGTGGGTTAGGTTCTTGACATATCTGATTCTTTAAGTCAAAGATTTCTTATTCCTCACAATTCTCCCATCAAATTTGGAGTCATCTACTGCCCCGGAGTAAAGAATGAAAATTACTTCTTTGATAGAGCACTAGATATCATCCAAGCTCCCGACATTCCTAAAGTTGTGACCTGCACAAAGAAAGTGAAAAATAAAGATGAAAAATCCAGCGTCAACTTCAACGAAGTTTTAATAGTGTTGGAAGTGAGTCCTATTAAATAGAATTGAAATTGTTCACCTTCTGTGCGGTAATGAGAGAGTGAAGATATTTAATTGATGAATGGTTAAAGGTTACCTCATGAAATGGCCTATAACGTATATCCCATTGATTTACATTCTCATACTGCTCCCACAATGTCAGTGAAAGTGTTAAACGGGTACGATATGCAATCAGGGCACTTTAAATTTAACAACAAATACAAGTGTGTACAAAATAATTTGCCATTGTTTTAAAACACAGCAGTATCTGAGTTGATACAGGATATACCAACTGAAAGTCAATCTTTACATACAAACGAGTTATCTATTCTTATAGGATGTATACGCATGCAAATAGTGTGAAATAGGAGACAAAAATGGGAATAATTCAAGTGCAACTGGCGAGCAATATATATAGGTAATTATATATATGTGACTGTCTATGTGAAAATCAACCGTTGTGACAATAAATTAAAATCAAGTAAAAGCGCAGTAAAGTCAATTTACCTCAATTTTTTCAAATTTTTTTTTTTGTGTTTTCTGAAACCTTTATTATCAGACTACCAAAAGGTTAAATTTCGGCTGATTAGGCAAAAGCGTCATTGGTAAAAAAAAAAAAAGGTTTTAGTTTTGGTGGTCTACCGTTCTAATAGCACCCAGCTGCATTTGGAGAATGCAGGTCGCCATTTCTATGACGATACCCGCGAAAGCTCAAGGGAAAAATGGCCGAAGGAAGAATAGCTTACAACATGAAAGCTTACTCAGTATGACTAGTAGTACTAAAGGCTAAAAGCTTGCCAACTTTTTTCACGAGTCTTGGACAAGCAATAAGCCATAACTCCGCATAAAAACTCTGGCCGTGAGGTCGCCCTTTCCTGGGAAAATCTTATTAATATTACAGGTCCGTGCACAGAAATCACTCGTAAAACTTTAATGCAATTTTCTATTCAGTTTAACTTTTGTGATGGAGCTAACGGCGGTGACTTTCTGAGCATTTATATAGTCCGTGTAGGCACTCCAAGCTAAAGAACAAATGGTAAGCGCCATTGACTTATTATAACTACAGGATCACCGCATAAAATCAATTTTTTTAATTTTGTCACAATGGTCGGTTTTTCTCATAGCCAGTCACAATTATATATAAAATTATACACTAATAATATCATAATTATACTACATATATTATATATATGTATGTATGCATGTGCTAAAATTTGTTTGCAGGTGGTTAAAGGTTCAAAGCTACCCAAGAAGCCTAAACTTAAAGTTTATAGTGTTACAGAAAAGAGAGAAAAGACCCTACCTGGAGACACTGCGGGAAACTTTACAACGGACCCAAGAAAGGCACAGTTTTACATACCCGAGATTTTGGAACATATTCCCAATGTCTTCCCCCTATCGGCACGATTGTTCTTTGAGGGTGAGCATGACTTGCCAGATCATCTCACAAAGAGTCCAGTCACTTTACTGAGTAGCACTATAGAAGAGTCCTTCATTGGTACCTTGAAAGACGAAGTCTCTCATGACTCTGGTGTCAACAGGAAGAACATTTCAAATCTTGTGGAACTTCCAATTGTCTCCGACGTCCAAGTCTCCATTATTTCAGAGGACCAGATACAGTTGAGTACAATTGAAATAATGTATTCAGATACACAAACAATTTGGAGGAACTTGGTGGGGCCACCTGATCAAATAACTGCTTGCTCACGCCCAGCCGTTTGTGGAAGAACACCTCTTCAGAACAAGCTTACTTTGCTGTGTCGGAAGGGTGATGAAGCAAAGTATTGCACTCTGGAAGCTCCGCCTCTTGTGAAGAGAGACCTTGCTAGCATTGAAGTGTCGTGTGAGGCCAATGCATACCAGGTCTTACTTGATGCAGCAGCACCTGTCAGTCTGTACACTAAGCCAAAGAGGACACTCTCATCGTCCAACAGCAGCTTTGACACAACAAGATCCAACTCCACTACTGATGAATCCATAGGAGGGAGTATGGATCAGGAACTTGATTCTTTTGAAAAGGTACAACTAGTCTTACACTTGTAATTGTCCCTGTTGTTTTTTTAATACAATATATGGAGTAATTAGTGAAGCTCCTTATGCGTTACAACCTGCTAGCTAGTTGTCACTAGCCAAGCAAATGTAATCACATTAGGAATCCTATCATCAAGTTTAGTTGATTATTGTTAGTAAATAAAACATAGCTCTGTGTTGGTTTCATCAGAAACTTCCACACTGATAACGATGCTAATATAACTGTTATTTTATTATGTATGTATTATGAGAGTAATAAATGCTGGGGTTTTGAGAAATAAATGAAACTCTATACTGCATTTCAAAACCAAAGAATCTATATAATAATACGCTTGTGTGTGAGTAATGATGACTGCAACCTACGACGGTGTGTGTATTAATGAATGAATCATGAACTAATCAGAGTTGGTAAAGCATTGTCATTACCTGAATGGAAAAATCATTTGACAAGGGGAAAAAAATAGTGAACCTGCAACCACAGATTGCAGAGTGCACACACAAACCATTATACAGCCAGGACTTAACAGCTTGTAATATCTTGAAGTGTCTTGTTAACCTATTGTATTCTATAAGAACGGAACACTAGGTCACTGAACTGAGTTGGGAAAGAGAGTTCATCTACACTAACTAACCATAATGGGTATAAGAGAGGCAGAGAAGAAGAATGCAAGGGTCAATAAAAATAGAAGCAGGTGAGTAAAAGCTGACTGATGTAACTACTTCAATGAAAAAGTGAAAGAAAATACACAGAAAGGACAGAGATACTGGGGAGAAGGAGAGGTAGACGGAGGAGGAGGAGAGAATCTATGAGTTGAAAAGAGGAATAAGAAAACAGGCTGAGGGGGGAAAAGGGAGCAGGAGGGAAACCTGGATAAAACTACCTGCTACTGCACTTCTAATTTGCACAAGTTAGTATGTCAGGCACCACTGTGTGGCAGGATACTTGCTATTAACTCTTTCGACACCAACTTTCTTCAACACTTCGGGTGTCTTTCAGAATTCGAATTTGATTTTTTTAATTTCTACCACAAACAGTACAGCCTTATAACTAACAAAAAACTCTGAAGCCTGAAAGAGAACAAAAACTAAAGCAAGTATTAAGGAGACTCCAGAGAACAAGACTGATTGATTTGCTCGCAATGTCCAGTAAGAAAAACTTCTCCCAAAACACTGTCTGACTCCCTATTAGCTTCATACTTTCTATTGTGAGTGTTTGAAGTTCATAGCTGACAAAAAAAACTTGGGCACTCAGCATCCTGGAAATTCTCGGTCAAAAACATTCTCAATCTCTGTTTTCAAACAATTTTTTAAAAACATAACCTGCCCATATGAGTTCGATTATTTTAAGGAAGTGCAACACCTCCTCTACATGTAAAAATGAAATTACATAATCAAATTGAATAGTTGTTTAAAAAAATCGGAGAACACTGGCCTATTCTTGCCTGAATATATGTGGTTACGGCATCGAAAGAGTCAATTAATTTCATCAATCTTAACACTTTATTCTTATTCTTTTTTTTGCCTTGTTTAGTGGTTTTTATGTGCTGTGTGGGATATATATTGAACAACTTTTACCAAACAAAAATCAGACCTGAAATAAGATAAGTAATAAAAAAAAATTAAAGTTAGGATTGTCCAACAAAAAGTGAAGAAAAAAGGAAGAAATTTGAAACCATTCAAAATAGTATCATAACAACAATGTCTATGTGAGGCATGATCTTGCCTACATCCCAAAAT
>WLWI01001789.1_pt1 | contig 18521 bp, 9 predicted proteins | sample 6701501 | NCBI WGS metagenome assembly WLWI01 (sample SAMN12718690, study PRJNA515312) | sponge metagenome | isolation source: marine sponge | host: Mycale hentscheli | place: New Zealand: South Island, Marlborough, Capsize Point | collected 2014-11-01
GTGAACATAATGCTCATGACTTAAGCCTACTGCAGCTAATAAAGCATTTTTTGTGGCTTGGTAAGACTTTTTCACGTCTTCAGGAATAGAATGCGTGAAAACTTGTGCTGGTCGACCAGAAAGTACTATAGTTAGATATTCTACCCATTGATTATTTGGTATGTCTTCTTTCTCCAAAATTGTTTCCAGACGTATAAGAAATGGATCTAGCTGGTCTCTATCAGTAAATTTTGGCAAAGAATTAGCAATAAGTATTTTTTTTGTTTCTTTTGAGCTCTGCCTCTCGATATGTTTTGTTTCCGTCGAAGCTTCGGTCTGAAGCTTTATTGAAGCAAGTTAAATTTTTGTGCAAGTTTTTTTTTCACTATCCCCATAGCGTTTAAAGGGTGATACAAGGCCTTAGCTTGCTGAATGGAAGAGTTTCTACTAGAAAATATCTGTGAATCGACGGAATAACTTAACCGTTTTTTTTTTTTTTTACCGTTTTAGTAAACAGTGTCAGTCATGTAGTCAAAACGGTTATACAGAACGCAACAGTACAAACTACATTAATAAAGAACACCAGTTTACGTTTGTACTACAAAACGGAATACAGAATTTTTTTTGGCACCGACTTTTCATGCCTCATTGTAGCCAAATTAGACTTCAGCCAGTTGTTGCCTACCAACCATATTAGGGGAGTCTGGATAAGAGAGAATCTGAGTGTACTAAACAAATTTATTAGAATCAATTCATTATATAAAATTGGCACATACTTGTTTAAAAAAGAACACTTATATTAAAGATGCAATAGTAATATTGAACAGATATACTTTTGTGTAGTATGCCACTTGTCATTTCTCATACAATACTGTCTTAACTTCTTCTTTTTTATTATTATTATTACAGGAGATTGTGATATTGGGATGTCAAAGTTCAATTTTCTGATAGCTGCATCAGTGTTTTCATTTCTTCTACCATTCCTATCAATTTTTTCTTTGGGAGGTTTCATAGTATCTATGGGTAACAACAAAGAAGTCTATGAAATACCTACTGAAGTAAGACCAATGAAACTATAGTTATAGTGTATTTTTATTAATCCAGTGTTGATGGCAATTTTTTCCTAGTTTATAAAGTTTAACATCATTGTCTAGACATCCCTCTTCATGTTCCACTTAAGTACACATGACTCCATAATTCATCAGACTTGAGTATTGTGTCACATAAAGAAATTGACCATTAAATTTAAAATGCCAGTGTAGCATCTTCTGCAGTAACATAATGAACAAATGTATTTTGAAAACCTTATTAGAAATTGAAATTTTTGAAGCAGAATAGTCTGAATAAATGTGACCGGTTTTGGGAAAATCAGCCTAAACGCAGCGAACAATTTTTTCAGTATCATTCCACAGGTAAAGCCTTACATATTTATTTGTTTTGTTTTTTTTTCAATAAAATTTTATGGCAGAAATTGATAAGCATCGGTTAGCTCTATCTTATGGCGCAGTTGTAAGCTCTAGCTCATGCTATAAAGGCTCAAAATATTAGCCGGTAAGACTCGTGTATGGAGCATTAGTAAGAAATTTTTGGTAGGCTTTTCACAAACGGGAGGGGGGGGGGGACTGTAACTAACTAATTCACTTACTTTTCTACACAATCCGCATACTCACGTAATTCACTCCATCGTAGTTTCTCGAAGAGGCCTACATTAAGCCTATTTGGCTTCATACTAGAGATATATTTTATCCTTGATCTCAACTGCATTGACTTCTCCTGTCGGCATTGCCTATTTATCACTAAATTAAATTCTCGATACCATAACTACAAGGAGGGGACAGGCCCACATTTTCAGATTAAAATTTTTTATTCAATGTTATGACTTAATCACTTTATTATAAGCAGAGAAGGCACATTACTTCCTTTAAATAAATTGAACCCATATGGATGGTAATATTTTGTTGTTGTTGTTTTATTGTCTGACTACGACGATTGAGAATTTTTTGACCAAGAAATTCCAGGGTATTGAGTGCCTAATTGTTTTTTGTTTTGTTTTTAAGCCAGTTGCACTGTAGAGGAAGGACCAGGCCAGTTTGGAATTTCCCTGATATCTTCCGAAAGCTCTATATTTCTATTTACTCCCAGCAGAATTCATTTCAACCCTTGATTTCAATAATGACCATGAGATCCGGTAAAAAGTGGAAATGTAAGAGACACATCATTTTTTGTTTAAATATTGGTGCAGTCATTGCCACACTGGCCACACCAGTTCCGACGCCCCTGGGTTTGGGCTTTAAGGCTCTTGGCATTTAATAATTCTTCTATCTCAAAGTTCTCACTTATAGATACTGTTTGGGGGTGACGGATTACCACGTCAAAGATTCTTGTTCCACCTGCTCTATGTGGGCGAGTGATATTTCCTTGTATCAGTCCGGCGTAACTCTCACTGTTAGTCGCACCCTCGGAAATTAACTACCAAATGATAAAGTTCTTTACTATGACGCAAATATTATAATTAAGAAACACACATCAAGGGGACTACAAAGACAAAAAGGAAAGCTGAAGACAAGATGTCTTTCACAAAAAAAAATAAAGAAAGGGGACTTACAGGATTCCAGCACAAAAAAAAAAGAGATAGATAATGATTACACAACAGACTGAGGTTGACAGTGTACAGAAAAGGAAAAAAAAACTGAACCTAACCAGAAGTGTGTGTGAGTGAAACATAATACAGAAGCAGGGTAAATGTGAGGGGAGGAGTTCATGCTGACCAATCAAATAGTGCCATGAAGGCGAGCACATGGTCTAGGTGGGGGGAGTGAGAAAGAACGCTAATTGCATGAGAAAGATGTATGACTGTGCATGGGTGCAAATGGAGTGTGGTGTATGATGAGTTCACAACAGTTCACAGTTTGTTTGGCAGGGCACAAACAGATACTTACTGATAGAACAGGAGGACACCTACAACCAGACAATTATAGGCCACTTAATGCAATGTTTGAAATTATTTGACTGGAAGGCTTTTTTTTTTGGTGATATTTCCAATTGGTTTTGAAATTATACAAGGTGACAGGCAAGTTACTTTATCATTTTCTAAAGAAAACTTTATCCCCATTTCTATGCTTTATCATTTTTATAAATACATTTGTTAGTTTGCAATAGAATTGAGGTATATAATCCGATATTAAAATGTAAAAGACATTTTTCCAGACTGAGTTATGACATTTATTACTTTAATGTTTTTTTCTTATAATGATCACCAGTTTACTATAATATTGATAATAATTAATTGTGAATTAAAATATTGCTACTAACTTAAAATTTTGTGGTTGTTGGGTTTTGTTATTGTTTTTTTGTTTGTTTTTTTGGCTGTTCTTTTTTTTTTGGGGGGGGGGGGGGGGGTGGTTTTTTTTTTTTTTTTTTTTTTTTTTTTTTTTTTTTTTTTTGGGGGGGGGGGGGTTTTTGTTTTGTTTTTTGGGTTTTTTTAAGGCTACTCATGATATTCTAAGTATTATTTCTGAATTTTTTTAGTTACCACCACTAACTTATTCATTCAAGTTTTATATGAAACCGACGGTGGCACTAGTCTACGAAGATGATTGTTCTGGTTGTGAAGCCAAAAATATAGTAAAAACACTTTCTCACTATTGTCCTAATGGTGGAGTGGTAAGTTTCTACTAATGAACTAGAAATTTGAAATACATATGGTATTCCTGATTTATAGAGATTATGTGGAAATTGCAAAGTAAATAAAGAAAGAGAAGTTTACACTTGGCGGAACATAGATCCAATTCCAGTATGCAAGGGTTGTTATGAAGAATACTGGGAAGAGAATGAACGTGAGTGTACATCTGTTGAGTTATATATTTATATCAAGATTGTGATGTATTTAGAATTTTCTCAAGAAGGTAGTGTAAAAGAAATATCAGACTACTTACGAAAACACCAGCCACAGTTTTGTGAACAGTGTAAGGAGATGGATGGAAATGACACATCAACTGGAAATGGTCAATCTGACAAGAATGAATCTTCAAAATGTGGGATTTGTAAAACTGTAAGTTTTCTGAACATATATTCCTCGTTGATATGGTAATATACTATGTGAGTGAAGCTCTTACAACATCAGAAGTGTAGGAGTTCTCTTCAATAATATAGAGTATGTACACACATACTATTTATTATACATTGGATATTTTCTCTTGAGTTTCCGCATCATGTGAACATTCCATACTTTCTCATATTAAATGTGTCATATTAAATGCTTTGATGCGCCCAAGCATAGTCTGGACAACTTAATTTTAGAAGTACATGTATGGCAGAATTACCTCTAAATGTTTACTGATTTGAAAACATATCCAATATACACATTATTACACTCATCATACAATATGGGGATGACATTTTACTCTCACTCTTGAATTTTCATGAGCTTTTAAAATATCTCCCCATATTTTACGCTGACTCGTGCAATAAATATATATAGTGTATTCTGTATTTCCTCAGAACCTTTCCACCCTCAGTTAGTGTCTACACTACTCTAAAGTGATCGCCATTGATTTATATCCGCACACTCAGGCATCAGTTTCATATAACCATACCCACTCCCCCTTGTTAGGCAGTGCACATGCTGACTGAACTTCTTGGTTTAGTCAGTGAGGAAGGGAAGAAGAAAAGTAAAAAGAGTGAATGTTTTTATCATTCTTCTCTAGTAATTTGGTGATACATCTGCCTGCTTACGTTTATCAAGAATGAGAGTATTGCGATTGTAGTCACCTTTGTTTTGTGCCCACCCTGGTTTAGCAGTCACAGCAAGAGTCGGTCTAAATAGCTTCCACAAAAACTATTCTAGGAAACATGGTATATATTATGTGTGTATATATAATTTATATTATATATTATATACAGTGTATGAATTTGGTGATTACTTCAAAATAATAATAATATACTGAGCAGCTATGGTTATTAAAATTTTGAAGTCTAGCTTTGTATATTTTTTTAAATACTCATACTCAAATTATAATATTGCTAATATGTATCTTAATATAAGTGATTGCATGCAGTCTACTCTACTCATATTAGTGTGACACAGACAAAAGAAAAGATTTACCTACCAATTAATTGCGTGTTTAATGTTTATAGATCCCAACATTTTGGAGGGTGGAATGAAATAGTAGCTCAATTGTCAGCTTGTAGTGTAAATAAAATTGATATTATTTTCAGTGTATTTTAAATGTACTGATAAAGCTAAGTATACACAGCAGAACAGGTCAATTTACTGGTAGATGTGCACTCTTGGTTTGCACAGCTACCTGATGAATTCACCACCCCTACCCCTGTCAACTTGTGCCAGCATCCAGCCACTGGACTTAAATGAGAAGGTTGTGCATATAAAAGGGCATAGCCGGAGACATATCTCACAATAAGTGGAATATGGCGGCTGACAGTTTTTATCGCCGACTTCCCAGAGACCATTTTAGTACACATTGCAGCAACTTAGCGCACAAAAGCTTGGAAACAATGCCACCTGTAAGTCATGAGACTATAAACCAACAAACAAGAAAAACTAAACAAATGGCAGGCTTTAAATAGAGAAAAAATTAACGTACTGTTTGCCATATTGACGCAGTACATTTCAACTGCAAAAGATGTACAGAATGTCATCAGAGTTCTGCAAGATGCTATCCTGAGGGCTCATCTTCAATCAAGAAATACTTTTGTACATACACACAGCATTGATAGGAGATGGGCTTGAGTAATCTATGATATTACTGCCAAAAATTATTACTTATAACTGTTTTTATTTTTTTAGTTAGGGCACTCATTGTAAACATGGATAGTGAGCTACAATGGAGGGTTCTCTTTGCGCAGCTAATTTTTTTAATTTGAATAGAAGGAGTTAGAGGTCAAAGGGCATGCCGAGGGTTCTTTCTTTTATACCTGGACCTCCGGAAGGAGTTCAGAATGAGGTAAAGGAGGCCACAGATTTCGCGTACGGAGAATAGCATCAAATTATAAACATAATCTCTACGTTTACAGTGGTTGTGAATTCAATTGGGGTAACTGTGCAAACTGAGGTTTAGTTCCCAGCTGGATGTCAATCTCAGCATTCCTGCAGATGTAATAGCTTGAGTGATGCTCCCTCTGAGAGGGCTATATTAGTCATCCTGTCTGTTTATCTGTCTGCCCTGACTGTCTGATTGTAAAGATTACTGGCTATTAGGTGCTGAATTAGGGATGAACCTACTCTGAACAAAGTTAACGTCTTAGTGTGCTTAGTAATTGTGGCACATTCTTGAGACATTACGAAGGTAATACTAGCCTAGAAGGCGGCAACACTCTTAACTGCTGTTACATGACTGACCAGTCATCAACATATCGTGGGCAGTAGCCACTGTTCTTGAGATTATTCTTATGCTTTTGCTCTGATATTAAAGGACTTCCAAGTGTCAGAACTAACTTGGAGTTACTAGGAAAAATATAATAACACAAACACTTTGATTTCTTAGTGTGGATGCTCGGGCACAAGAAGAACATTCTCTCAATGTTGGTATGACAATAATAAATGCAACCCACACAAGGAGAATAAGATCAACAGGGTTTCTTTTGAATAAAACTGTCACTTAACATGGAGGAGACCAATAGTAAGCAGCTCTAATGCGGGAGGGGAATACTCTGATACATACATATGCTCCTTTTATTGTTGTTCCTATTGCATCAAAGAATTCTTGTACAATGATACAAAGTGTCCTGATGAAATCGATGCAGCTACATAATAGTTAAGCACCACCTCCAGAGGGAACTTCCGTTGTTGTTTTTTGGTTGTTGTTGTTGTTTTGTTGTTGTTGTTGTTTTGTTGTTGTTGTTTTGTTTTTTTGTTTTTTGTTGTTGTTGTTGTTTTGGGGGGGGGGGCACAAAGGCACTACTTAGGGCCTGAGGGACCTGGTAGTTCACAACAGCTGTGCAGTGCCTAACTAATTTAGAACATAGTGACTGCTCCTAACAATGCTATTGGAGGGACACTAAGTGCAGTCGGAGGGACACTAAGTGTCCCTGCCCTCAAAGTGATCAGACTAAAATAAAAGTCTCCCTCTTTGAAGGACCTAAGAAATATAAACTCCCTTTATAATAGCCAATATGTTCTATGTCAGTATTAATGTGGTCCAGTCTAGACATGTGGTTGTAATGTGTCAGTGACTAGTCCAGTTGATGGTCAGAGTACTTGAGAAATATGTCTTGGTCTACTTATGTGGTACTATTTTGGTGGCCGAGATTAACTCCCAATGTCAGCTAATTCAGTTGGTACAAATCCTTCAAGTGCTTGTAGTAAGTTATTTACAATAAACGCCTCCAATGACTCTGGTAGTTTAGAACAGATTGCAGGACCACGTAGATACAGTAGTTCTGGTGACCATGTCTGTGACCCATCAATTAAATCCCATACCAGGGAAGGGGGCAGGAAGAGGTTTAGATAGGTTTAGTCAAATTCCCTTTCGAGTGAACGGAATTACATCAGCAACATTACATTTGTGTGGAATATCACCAAATGTTTGATTGTGTCTTATGCATACAATTTTTATCATGAACTATCAAAAAGACCACATACAAGTAGTTTGTTCTGTTGTTATTATTTCACTTCATTTAGGCTTCCGAATAGAAGACTTTTTGTAATTCAAATTAAATTGAATAAATCTTCATTAAATATTTTTTGTGTTGTTTGTTTCAACAAAACATTCAAAACAAGAAAGTGCAGATATGATAATTAAACATAGTAAGGACTGACTGATAGTATTAGCAGCACTATAATGCAAATAAGAAGGAATTTCATCCTAGTAAACATGAAATAGTGATAAAATTATATCTTTCTCAATAACTCGTGTATGATACAGTTAAGTTCTAAGTGTATGACACAGCATTCAGTTCAGATCTCATCATGAATACCCCATGTTTATCATCGTTGTATTTCATGTGAATTACAGGTTCTGTGTGATGATACAAAAAATCAGTGCTACAATACAAAACAGAAAAGACAAATTGAAGGAAAGGACTGTTGTGTGTTGTGTTATGTACTCAGTAAAAGAAAGGAACATAAAAGACAATCGTAGCATTGCATCTATGTATTTCATGTAGCTCTATGTCAATAATTTTTTATATCCATTATATTAATTACAGACTGTTTTTAAACACTTGTGCCTGCTTATCAAATATCTCCTCACATAGTATGCTATATATATATATTATATATATATATAATTATATACAATGTATTTTTTGTACCATGGATCGTTCAGACCGTCCAATTAGATTGCTCAATTTTGCAATGAATATATTTTATATCTGTAATATATACTGTTGTAGCTTTACAACTGTAGCGTAGTGCTCTTTAGTTCTTACTTGTTCACTGTTTTTAGCCCAGAGGTAAAACTGGTTATTATTACACATACACTGACATAAATACACAACATTCAGTATGAATCAATGGACCATGACAAGTGTTAATTAATGATGATATAATCGTGAATGGTTGACAAGGTTACTAATGGCTTGCGGTGACAACATCTAGGAGACTGTCTGATCATGCCACAATGTCCACCTCCTAGGAAGTGAATATCTTTTTGCCCAAGGTCTAGCCCCAGATATTTTTTTTGGTTCGTGACTCGTGAGATTGTATGTGACAGTTGACTTGCTGGATTGTGCATGACGAGTAACCATAGGAGTTAAAGACATCGAAATTCAATGTCGAATCAACCACTTTATTACACTCGTTAGCGGGTGATATAGCTTTACTTTCACTATGCAGCTCGTGGAAATAATTAGCCTGCTAGGACATAATCCTATATTTTGTTAACCATATGTAGTTGTTTGTTAAAACTGCAATGCAATAAATAAGATATCACCCTCAACAAATGTGATATCAACCCTCCAAAATTGCCAGTATTTTAAATTGGATAGCGCAGAGAAGAACAAATAGAGTGAGCTGCACTATACTTATAATAATATTATCATGGTCCTTTCAGGTACTAATGACAATTTAATTATATTTTACTTGTAAAAGTTTTGTTTGTGATGGGTCACTCCATTCCCATCTAAAATACATTGAAAAGGAAAAAAGTATGTGTATAAACTAATCCTGTGAATCTCGCTATATGTCATCGCTTGTCACCAATAAGTGGTGGAAACAAGATAAAGTTCACTTTCTTGTATGTACTCTTTTTTTTAAGTGACCCTCACTGCAGTAATTGTTAATGTTGGACATAATATTTTTTTCCCTCTAACCATGTATCAATGTTAGAGATAGCCTTATTACGAAGTTCAGTATGTCTCGAGTGAGTCACAAGAAATGAGGACTGACATAAAGCATAATAATTATAATGCTTGCTAATTGTTTTGTGCTATTGGAACTATAACTGATACTATGTGTAAGCCACAGTTGTCATTCATATTCGCACTTGTAGAAAATTATTTATAATCAATCTTTTAATATACAATAATTATGTTGAACTTTAACACAAAATATATCGGCGTTGACAATAACTATTCGACAACAATTTCATATGACGAAGTTTTCTCTTTCAAACACTGTGGATTGTTCTGTATGCTTGTATTGTATATCCTGTTAACTTCCATGTGTTTTTCTTCCTCTTTAGCGCAAGGAGGCTCAGAATAGTTGGCATTTGTAGCCGTATTAACTTTACTCTTAAACCAAAAAAAATTGATTTATCTGCAAAAATAACATACAATTAATAATAAATACTTTAATGATGCATTGTCTGTTTGTATTGCATAATTTACATAAATTAAGCTAAATCCTATTGTTAATAGCTGCTTAAATTTTCATTACCTTTGAACGGAATATTTTGCACTATAATTTGGTCACATAAAATGATGATTACAGTGCCATCCGTGAGAACAGAAGCCACATTAACAATCACGTCAATTGCCTGAATGGTTAGCAAGTCACACATTGGGCCAAATGCCGGAGGCCCCTTGAACCGATCCAACTAATTAACATTAGAGGAAAGAGAAATCAATATCAAATACATGCAAGCTATTGTAAAAGCAAAACAAAGAAACAAAAAAATAATACTAATAACTTGAACCACAATAATAAACCATGGTTAGACTTGTCACAGTGATCTATACAGTATAAAATATTATTTTTCCATTCAGTATAATATTATTATTTTAATTTCACATGCTTTGATTGCTTTGAATGTAATGATACATTTCTCTTCCTTACCTGAGTTAATCTGTATCAAGACTCCAACAAATAACCATAGAAAGAAAGAAACTGATGTGGACTGAATAATGATGTCAGCTTTACTTTCTGATATAATTGTAAGGTATTTCCTAAAATAGTACAAGTGAGTATAAAGTTAATAGTGTACATGTGAATGTTACCTTCTTTAGCTTTCATTATAAAAAAATATGTTGCTGCAATTATCACCGTTGCAATAAGAAAAAATGTTCTTGTAGAAATCAGAACTTATACACTCAATTGACTTGATTCCACGACTAAAATCAATAAAGTTAAGTGAACATTAAAATGTGTCCGCCAATATGAAGAAAATGACTGTTGTTCACTGTGCTATGTACTCAGTAATAGAATGTGTCATTAGAAACAAGTATAGTGCATGCACACGTGTAACCTATATCACACTATTAGTTATGCTCTATTTTAATTAAAAGATTCATTTTATAAGTATTATTGGTTATATCACAATGAGCTATTTCACAAAGTAATACAAGAACATCACTTTTGATATTCTACATGTTTATAAGGACAAAGTTTACACAAACAGTACTTGGGATAAACAACCCAATTCATTGCATTAGTGGTGGTTTACCAAAACAAATGAAGTTGAATCAATTGTATTTACCCTGGGGAATATGTACAAAGTGAGTCACATAATTAGCGAGAGAGGAACTTGCTTGAAAGCAGTAAGAAGGAAATGAACTGAAACCTGATCTCATCTTTAATTCGTGATATAAAATATTACTTCAAATGTCCATAGTATAAATGAATATAAAAAATAGTGTAGCTACATTATTAATTTTGCCTTCATTAGCTTTTGGTTACTTTCATAACAGAAAATACTTCCACAATTACCACGTCTAAAAAGAAAACATGCATCGATTGACTAGATACCAACACCAATAGTGAAATTAATTAAATGAACATCAACACAGTGTATTTCAATTCTCATTATGGGATTTCATAATTAGCTGTTGGCTAAGATTTTTTATATCAAATAAGCTGGAAGACCTAATATTACTATATGATCATCATAGCATAGTTTCTCTTTCACAGCAGTTTAAACTTAAGGATGAATGAATGAAGGTTGACTTTAAGGCTTTATCATCACAATTATCAAGTTCTGACCCTTCATACAAACTAGATAGAAACTTTCTCACCTAAAGGGGTCTGGAAAAAGGCAGAGGAAAAAAATAATATCAAGATTTTTCATTTTTTTCCTATATATCCTATGTTTTGTTTTGTTTTCCCCTTTTTGTTTCCTTTGCTTTTTTCCAGACCCCTTTAGGTGAGAAAGTTTCTATCTAGTTTGTATCAAGGGTCAGAACTTGATAATTGTGAATCCACAAATTGTGGCTCCTCTCTGGAGGGAGAGGTGTTTCTGGTCGACACCAAAAAGGTGTTCTGACGGCACATAATTGTTGGTCTGTTTAGTATGAGACTGCAGTAAGCGGTACTACTCAACAGTAAAAAGGAAATATGTGAAGGTCTTGGGAGTTGTGAGTTGTCGTAGCTCAGTGGTTAAAGCAGCACTGGTGGCTAAAGCCAGTGGCCCTGAGTTCGATTCCCGGTGACAACCAAGATTTTTCATTTTTTTCCTTTGCTTTTTTCCAGACCCCTTTAGGAGAGAGGGTTTCTATCTAGTTTGTATGAAGGGTAACTTGATAATTATATATAGTTATATACAGAGGTAGCTCCCTGTGATTTCTCCCCATCCCCCCAGGTTGAGTACAGAGGTAGCTCCCTGGGATTTCCCCCCATCCCCCCAGGTTGAGTTCCCCCCCCCCCCCAGAATTTCATGAAATAAATTATTACTTAATGGTATTCTGTGGTTAGGATTTATAATGGTATTCTGTGATTTTGTTGTTTGTATTATATCTAATATTAATTGGTGAAGGTTCACTTCAGTTAATTGAGGTATTTCAATTCTAAGATTGATGTCACTAATTCTAGACCTGATATGATTTTTAATCAAATGGGTGTGGTTTCAGCAAAAGTGGGTGTAGTCTAAAACTGGTTGGCCACCCCCTCCTTCCTAAACTCTTTCCCCTCCACCATCTCCCCCCAGAAAAAAAAATCCTGAATGAACCCTGGATGGTATGTAGTCTCTTAAACAAGTGCAAGACTTTGGGAATACTGTAAGACACTGACAACGTTAGTCACTTCCTTAGTGGTACAAAAAGGAACAATACTGATGTAAGCTTAACTAACCTCTAACATGAAATCACTTAATGTCATAAAGTATTCCAAGGAACTCTCATAATAACTAAATAATAACAGTGCTCAACCATTCTGTTGAAACCCTGAGCATTGTAAAGTTATTACAAAATTACTAAAAGCGCAATTATAGGGCTAAAGCTCCCATTAAGTGCAAATACTTTTATATATTCAAATATTATATACATGTTTATTCCTATATTTAATTAATTTTAATCTATTCACACCCTCTTGAGTTTTTCCTACAAATCTTTTATGTCCAGCCTTTGCAACATTTTTTCAACTTCAAAGTTTTAGCTCGTGTTATAGTAGGGTTTGTAACAAAACTATTACTCCAGCTAAAACCCCTTTACCAAAATTCACTACCTTGCCTGCAGCTTCAAATACCCTTTACCTATTTTTAATCTCTTTAGACTTGACTGCTATATACCATTTACCCATACTCTATTAGGGATTATGGCAACTAAAATAAATACTTCTATGTTATAATTATCGCTTGAGTGAAAATATGCCCCTCCCCCAAACACAAAAATTGTGTGTTGTTATGTTTATTATTGTTCATAAATTCCTCTATAGCAAGCATAAAGCTCACACTTTAAGAATATCTAATTTATGAGAACTTTAATAGCACTCAATTTAACTCGTAACTTTAGATACGGGAGGAGGAGAATGACACTTGATGTCTCTGCTTTCTTCAGAAAGGTACTCAATTTCTTTTCTTTCTTTTTTTGCTAGGTGACTTGGTGTGGAGTGGTTGTCAGGTTTGAGTGGGTTTGATTCTTCCAACTTTTCCATAGCCTGCTTGCTAATGAGTGCCTTTAGATCTTCTATGCTGTCACTAAATCAGCCTTGAAACGAGGATCCAAAAATGTAGCATTGTGAAGTAACTGGTGAATGTTATGTACCGAGTATCAAAATTATCAATGATACTTCTTTTTGATATCTTTGGTAAGTTGTATATCTTCTTCTTTGGCTATTAATATACTCCTGCCAAGTGATGGCTTGTCTTTTGATCTGTACCCAAAACTACTCGTACAGCATCTTCCTGCTCAAGTAATCGGCTTATCATAGCTTCCATCGACCCCCATCGAGTAGGACAGTCCTTAATACACAGTCCTAAATAATATACAGTCATCAATTTATTAGGTATGTTTGAATTTGTATGTTCATTAATATGCCTTCACAGTAACTATTTCAACTTCAACTTTTTCTCTAGCAGCAGCATACAACCGAGGAACAGCAGTTTTTGAAAAATACTTCCCATTTTGTGGCTCATACCTCCGGTCAAGTGTATTCAGCATCCTTTTGAACCCTGGCTTTTCAATAGTTGCAAATGGAATAATCCTTTGCCATAGTAAAAGCTATGGAATCAGTCATGATGATCATGTCAATGAAATATATTTGTTTTCTAGCTAATGTGTCTTTTCCCCTCGATTCTTGTTTAGTTTTTTAGTCTGTGTTTTACATATGCTAAAGCAAAGTTTTATCCTCGACTTATTGCTGATCAAAATAGATATTAGTTCTGATATTTGTTGATAGATATGATATACATCAAAACAACGAAATCATAGATTAAAAATTAAAAACATAGAATACTGTTGATATTGAAATAAATCGTTAAAGTAATCCTCGGGTTTGCCAAGAATGATATATAAATAGTGCAATTGCACAATGTTCAATGATTGTCTTGCACGTTGGCCTGAGCAGGTATTTTGACAACAATTGAATTGTATCCCATCATGTCATATTTTTCATATTACCCTGTTATTTGATGATTCTCTAATAAATTACTATATTGTACCTACTCCTCTTTACATCTTTCTACACAGTGGAATCACACTCATTATTTTTATGCACACACTTCAAATGCTTTAAACATTGAGAGACATCAGGAATAAGAAATCAACTTATTTCTATTGCCTTACTTTCTTGTCTTTCCACTTTCTAGAACTAAATGTTGACTAAAATTGGAGCTACAATTATATGAACTGTAATTAATAACAGAATTTCTGTATAAAATATATTGCCTGTTCAGGTTTCTTCAGGTCACATAACTGATGTGCAGTTCTGTACTACCACCACCTAGCAATCTGATTCGGATATTTATAGATGTAATTGCTGCCATTATTGTTAAGTAACTGCATATGAGATGCCTCAGAGTATATAAGGTTATAAAGCCTTTTTTATTATAGTTTTTGTGTTTTTTCAGTTGAGACAACAAATGTGCTGTATATTTCAGATCAGACCAGGAATTAAAGCTACACCACCAAACCAAGAAGAACACCCACCAGGTGTAGAAAAACTAGTTCCTCTAGATGATCCGTCAGATTTGGTACGATGATAATAGTTATAATTTTATGTAATTAAATGTTTTTATTGATAGTTTTTTTTGACTGTGGCTTATTTTTATGTTTACTTTCCCATTTTTAGTTTATTAGCATGCACAAGAATGAATGCACAAACACTCTGTCACAGAACTACAACAACCAACAATCAATCATACCTGTATTTATACTTTTAAGAAGTACATCTATTTTACAGTCTCACTCTCAACAGGCCAACAGAAATATTTTTTTAATAATTATTATATCCTTGGAATTTATTTACTTTGCTAATTTATCACTCAACAATTTCTTTCAGACCCTTCCTTTACTCATTAGATGTATTTTCTCTCTTTCACTTTAGCAACAACGAATTAAAAATATATTTGTCTGTCATCAAGATATTACAGTTAGTGTGTAGGTGACATAGAAGAGGCACCTTGGCTGTCTCGTATAGACGAAAGTGTGCAAATTTCTGCACTTAATTCAAAGTTTGATGGAAAATAGATTTTTTAAGGAGCTATATGAAAAATCCCCTATCCCTAACTTCAAAATAATGAATTCTGAGGGTAATAAGCAATACGAAGATGATCACACTGAGTTGGAGCTGTTATAACAAGCAACATAGGTGAGCATTTTTAACACAAACCAATTCACAAACCTTTTCATAAAACAGCACAAAATGAAACTACTAAAAGCCAACCAGGAAACCTAAACAAAGCACAATGATCCAAATAACTTGTTCTTTTTAGCAACACTGCCTCTCTGCATCATTGTGAAGGACTGTAGGGATACATAAAGATATGGCATTGAGCATGATATACTTGGGAGGAAGAACATTAATAAACTGAAGTTGCTTGTGTGAGGCCAGAAAGAATTTTAATCTCTGAGCAGATATAAGTAAGATGAGAGGTAACTCTCTGACTTGCATGCAGCAGGTATGAGTTTTATCAAGTAGAGTGCAAGGCCACTCAATGAAGGCTGTTGCTAGTCAAGATTTTGATGCAACTAATGCCATGCTCAATGATATAGCTTATACTGCTGCTTTAAATCAAAGAAAGTGTACACCATTTTATTACAATGTGCATGAAGTATGTGAATGCAGGAGGAACCGTATTTTCAGAAAAATGCTAATATTTCAAGTGTGGCTGAAAAGTTGAAAGAGGATGTCATTACCTTATCATTTCCAAGATATTCATCACTAATTGTATTAAAATTAAATGTGATTCCTGATGATACTGATTGCATAAGTATAGCAATTGAAAAAGTAGCTGAGACGATAAAACCCATATAGACAGCATTGAATCTGAAAAAGAAAAAATATTGCTATTATGTTGACCATAATAATATCTGTTCTCATTTTCAAAGCAACTCACTTGAGGAAGTATCATTTAAAGTAAGCCAGAGGTTACAACAATGAAAAATCTAGCGACTCTTTCTCGAATAGCATCAGCAATGTCACTCTGAGATTCACAATAGCTTATCAGAGTTGTTTATGATGTTGTGGTAACTTATGATAAACTTTTGCATTTTAAGAAATCTGCTGCAAGTGTTGATATAGATCACACTAGATTGAAGTCTGAAAGTCTCGTACAAAATGAGAATGAAGAAATCATGAAATGGTTCATATTAAGCATAACCATATGAGCTTGAAGTGTCACACTTCAAGCTCATATTATAATAGAGCAGCTAAGCACAAGTATTGTGCATATTACAATATAACACATGGATTCTACACATGATAGACTTGATTTTCTGGGGTAGAACCATTTCTAACTTTTTTTTAGTGCCATTAAAAGCAATTTTAAGAGCACAGATTGTATGTCTTTCTAATTAAAAGTGAAGCTATTTGTGCAGTATACTTAAATAGGACACCATTGAAAAGACCTTTTTCTAAGTAATATTTATTTTGGAACTGGAATCAGATTTGTATCTAGTGTAGATCAAAAGTTATGATCATTAATTCACAGTTGCTGTTTAGAATTGTGGAGATATCCATATACATAGAAACTGAATTAATAATGCAAAAAGTTAACAAAATTACCCATTTAGTAAGCTTGTCACAAAATTTTGTAATGTTTGTCAAACTCTAAAAAAGACTTGAAAAGTTTTAAATAATTAAATTTTGCTAATTAAAATGACAATAATTTGGTACAATTTCAGGTGGGATTACAGATAGCTAGTTACATTATAAAACACACTATTAGTTTTCATAGTACTGACTACATTTCTCTTTTGTTAATTCATAAACTTGGTTCTTTTTCATTTCTATTGATGAACATTTGCTGTCAAGTCCACCAGATTGCATTTCATACAGCTCATTATGCTTCATTACAATATCCTCTTCTTTGTGTTTAGTTACTTTCTTATTACCTGAACCACCTGAACCACATAGACCAACAAAGAAACATATAAGGAATTTGAAAGGAATGGGCATAAAATTTTAAATTTGCAAGTATATGAATATAATAAAAATATTAAAGGTAGCCAAAGAAGTGTGTATTTCTCAAACCACATATATATTACAAACTTACTTTTTAAAATCTTGTATTTGGTGAGGAAGATATGACAAATTTTGCAAATGATGCAAGATGCAATTACACCAAAAATGAAAATGAATGGTAGAGATATATAGATATTATTGCAATGATTAATCTGCGACGAACTATTACCTACAATATGTAATTTTATTATATTATTATATTTTATATTGTACAATTTCTTAACTAGCAAGTACCCTGATATGCAGCAGTGGTGCTTGATAAACTTTAAAAAATTAAGAATAAACAGTAACATAAGGTCTTTGAATCCATTCTTATTTAGCCAGTTACATTAGTTTCTGTCTCTTGCGCTCTTCCTTCCTAGGTCAACTCTACTCTTCTGAACTTTTATTCTTTTCAGTTCTTTCTTCTGGAGTCAGTCATGGATTCCCTTTTCCTCCCTTTCTCTCTGATTTTACTTGCTTAAATACAATTATTACCACTTAAGTTAACTTAATCATTATCCCCTGAATGTGATGTAGCTTTCCTCATTCAGTTCGAAGTGCAGCTTTGCCAACCCTTAATTCATGAATTATGCATGAATACACACACCATCGTCAGTTGTTGTCATCATAAATACACACAAGCATTATATTTTAGTTTTGGAAATAAGTTAAGTATAGCTGGCATAGACCAATATTTACTATCCCATAGTTCAGACAAATTTGATGGTGTGCAAGCCATGTTGTTTGGTATATTAGCTGAACTCAAGAAATTCTTTAAAATGGGTTTAACTTCTCAGTGTAAAAAATTACTTGGCAATTTGTTGTTTTTATATTGAATATGCATTAATAATACAAATAGTATGCACAATAGATGCTCAAAAGAAGTTAAACATGTTGTAGTAGTCAGGTAGCTTAGTGACATTTTTTAAGGTTACCATTACCGGGCGGATAAAAGCACCAAATTTGACTTTAAGACCTACTTATTAATATTAGAAGGGTAGCCATTGCAAAAAATTTTGCAAAACAAAATGGCTGCCAAAATATGTACATTTGTATGGAAACATAAGTATACCAAGGGTAGAGCAATACAAGGCCGTCGGAACCGCTGAGGCTGGTGAGGTTTCGGCCTCACCACTTTTTTGACGAAGTAGGCGTGGTTTTGTTTGCGCGAGCGCTTATTATCACGTTGCTTTTTAGCTTAGGTAAAATGGCATCGATGTTGGAGTCCAAAGGTGAACTATGATTACTTAATTTTCCACACCATTGACTT